>Ga0315289_10000226_pt1 | contig 88805 bp, 67 predicted proteins | sample YL17G11_40_MG_FD_203452 | JGI IMG/M metagenome (GOLD analysis project Ga0315289, IMG submission 203452) | Sediment microbial communities from Yellowstone Lake, YNP, Wyoming, USA - YL17G11_40 | ecosystem: Environmental > Aquatic > Freshwater > Lake > Sediment | place: USA: Wyoming | collected...
GCAGACTCACAGCAAGGGGAATATCGAGCATAATCGCATCCGTTGACACATCCTCCGAGGCCTTCACGCCGGCCTGAACGTGAAACTTCTCCGGGTAGCAGTAGAAGGCCAGCTCTCCCTTGATGGGGAGATCCTTCCCGTCGGCCGTGGACATGCGGATGTCGAGTATATGTACCTCGTAGTAGTAAGGGCCGTGCCGCCAGATATTCGGCCTCGCCCCCCTCGAAGCCTGGCCCGATGTGTAGACAGCCCCACCGGATCCCGCGCGCATTACTCCCTCGCGGATGACATTTTCCCCGTCCAAAACGATTGCGGTGATCTTCGGCTGAGGGAGGAAGATGGATATCCGGTAATACGAAGCCTCGATGGTTAGCGTGGTCCGATCTCGGTCCTCGAAATGTGCGTCAACAAAAAGTTCCCTCTGCTTGTCCGAGATTCCAAGGGACGAAAGCTCCCTGGCCGGGCTCGCTTGACATACGCTCCCGATCAGAATCAACGTAACTAAAGAAACCAGTCTGTACATTCGGCACTCCCCTATCCAGGATTTCCACCATTATAGAGCGGGCAGGCGGGCTTTGACAACCCACCGAGCATGAGCTATACTCCTCGTAAAGTTGCGTCGAACGGAGGACGATCTTCATGCACCAGAACACGAAGGAACGCACCGAGGAAATCGTCCGGATATTGAAACAGAAATATCCCGGCGCCAAGACGAGTTTGAACTTCTCCACACCATTCCAACTTCTCATCGCCACCATCCTGGCCGCCCAATGCACCGACGTCAAGGTAAACGAGGTCACCAAACCCCTGTTCAAGAAGCACCCTGAGCCGCCCGACTTTGCCAACGTGGACCTGCGCGAACTGGAACAGGCTATACGTCCCACGGGCTTTTTCCACCAGAAGGCAAAAGCGATTATCGAGGCGTCCCAGGATATAGTAAGCGAATACGGCGGCAAAGTACCGGATAGCCTGGAAGAGCTAACGAAGCTCCGAGGGGTTGGCAGGAAAACGGCAAACGTCGTGCTGGGCAGCGCATTCGGCAAGCCGGCCATCATAGTTGACACGCACGTCCTCCGCGTATCCGGGCGGCTGCGCCTGACGGATCCAAGGTATGCTGAAAAGAAAGAGGCCGACAAGGTTGAAGAAGACCTGATGGAGATCGTGCCCCGCGAAGATTGGACACTCTTCAGCCACATGCTCGTCGCCCTGGGCCGGGAGATATGCGCCGCCCGGAACCCGAAGCACGATATCTGCCCGCTCCTCCACCTCTGCCCCACCGGCCAGGCTGAAATGCGTATCGTGTAAAGGGGTTTCAAGTTTCAGGTTTCAGGTTCCAGGTGGGACGCTCGACGTTGAAATTTATCCCTACATCCTTCGCCTCATATGTTGGGCATTGCCTGCGCTTGCAATTTCCGCCGAATCGGCCTCAATTTTCACTTATAGGCCGCCGATAATTAAAGTACATGCCTCGCGAATCTGCCAAATTCCAGCAAATTTGCCGGGCTCTCTCAATTCCATAAACCACAGAGAGGAGAATGTTCTATGCAAGCTGTGGTCCTTGCTGGTGGGAAGGGAACTCGCCTCTATCCCCTTACCACCAACATGCCCAAGCCGATGGTAAAGCTGTTCAACAAACCCGTACTCGAACACACGATAGAATTACTCAAGCGTCACAACATCAACGACATAATAATTACTCTAGCGTACAGGGCTGAACAGATCATAGATTACTTCGGCAGCGGCTCCAAATGGGGAGTGAATCTCCAATATTCCCTCGAAGAGGCGCCGCAGGGCACGGCAGGCGGCTTGCGGAGAATTCAGCCGCTACTGGGCGACACGTTCATCGTTGTTTCAGGCGATGCCGTAACCGATTTCGATCTCAGAGCGGCACGCGACTTCCATAAAGAAAAATCCGCCCTCGCAACAATGCTCCTCTACGAAGCAGAGAATCCATCGCACTTCGGGATCGTCGAGTCCGCACAAGATGGCAAAATCCAACGGTTCATCGAGAAGCCGAAACCTTCTGAGGTGTTCACGAATACGATAAACACCGGAATCTACATCCTCGAACCCGAGGTTCTCAGCTATATCCCGTACGATACTGCGTGCGACTTCAGCAGGAATGTATTCCCTCTGCTGCTGCAGAATCAAGAGCCATTCTACTCTTATCGCGCTGAGGGCTACTGGTGCGACATCGGCAGCCTGGCACAATACCGAAACGTTCACTTCGACGCCCTCACCGGCAAGATAAAGCTAAATCTGCCGGCATCCCGGATCGCCGATGGCATGTGGATCGGCGAGGATGCCGATATCCACCCGTCCGTAAAGGTCAAGGCGCCCTTCTACGTAGGCAGCAAAGTGCAAATTCGCCGGAACTCGACCGTCGGCAGGTTCGCCGTAATCGAAGATATGAGCCTCGTGGACGAGGAGGCCCAGGTAACTCACAGCATCGTCGGAGTCGGGGCGTACGTAGGCAAGGGAACACAGGTGTACGGATCGGTGTTGGGAACCGGCTTCAGATTGGCAGACGGCAAGAACCTCGGCGACGAGGTTGTCGTACACGACGGATCGGGCGCCAGCCTGAGAGCTGAGATCAATGCCGATCTCCTCAGCCAACTCGCCAGCGACGAGCACATCTTCACCTGGTCGGGCCTGGAGTTGGCCCGGCTCGCCAGGGATGTGATTTCGATACAGCCGATGGCGGCTTAGAAAAAAGCTGCAACAACCCTTGTTGCCCCCAATATACAGAGGGCCAGTCGCAACGCGACTGGCCCTCTGTGCGCATACTCCGACCACACGGTAACCTACTCCGCCTTCTTCCAGCATTCGAGGTACGCGTCCATGCATTTCTGAAGGTCCTCGTCCGATTCGACCGTCTGTCCCTGTTCGCACTCGTATCGGATAAGCTCCATATCGGGGAAGGGCGACCTTCCACGCTGCTCCACCTTATAGCGCGCCCGCAGGTGCCTGCAGCCGCCCCGGACCGGCCTTAGCTCCGTTTGTCCTGCCAACTGCCCTCTCCTTTCGCCAACAGCTATGCCGCACCGCAAAATTAGAACTTAATACCCAGCCTGGCTTCAGCCTGGTACTCCTTTTGATCTCCGAGCGCGGCCTGATCCTTTTCGCGAGTCGTCATCTTCCCACCCAGGTAGAGATCCAGCCTCGATCCAATCCTGTGAGTGTATCCCAGCGAGTAAATCTCAGTTCCCAGAGCGGACGCCTCCGTGTATTCGCTCGCGCTGTAACTGGTCGTCAGCAGCGAATTTGATGAAAGCCGGTAATCAAGCCCCAGATCAAAGCCTTCGCTGCGCTTCCCCGCCAAATACTCCTTCTTAAGGGTAAAGGCGCTTTTCAGCTTCAGCCTGCCGAGATCGGACCTGAGGCCGACGCTCCGACTATTCAGGCGCTGGACGGCTCCATACTTATCCTCCGGGTTCGATGCGTACGCGCCTGTTAGCTTAATCGGGCTTCCGGTGTCCAGCAGCAGAGCCAGATTCAGGCTATCCAGGCTCTCCTTATCCAGAGCCTCTCTCAGCTTGTATGCCCCGGAAAGATCGAGAAACTCAACCGGCTTCGTAGATGCGCTGACGTCCGTCACACGAGACACAAGGGCGCCGTTCGATTCCGTCTCTTTAACGCCGCCGCCCAGCCTGGTATGATCGAAGGGCGACACTTCGAGCCGCGCTTCTTTGCTGGTCTCGCGGACGGCCGCGGTTTCCTTCTGGCCGAGAGCGCCGAAGAGTTTGACCGACCGGACCGGCGAAGTCTCCAGCCGAATCCCGCGAAACTCCTCAGGGCCTCCAGCTTCCGAATCTTTATCGGACCAATCCAATTCGAGCTTCGCGTTCTTCAAAGCAGTAGTCGAAAACCTTACCGTACGCGCCAATTCATCCTCCGGCCGCTCGACATCCCTGCCCGCCATACCGATTTCGAGGCGCGTGTCGGGCCTCAGAGCGGATACCAGCTTCACGTTGTGCGCCAGCTCGTCACCAGTTGCAGCAGCCTCCTTGTGCGCGACGTTCATTTCCAGGTTGAACAACTGGTTTGGGTTAGCCACCAACCTGATGAATTCTGTATCGGTTTCACCCACCTTATCCGAGTCCGAACGGCTCATCGCAGCGCTCACAGTCAATTTGCCGAAAAGCGCGGCGTCGAGGCCAAAGCCGAAGTTCGATTCCTCGCCACCTATTGTGGAATCCACCACAGCGAGCTTGCTGCGAACGGCTACCCCCTCCGCCGGCCGGAAATCAACCGCCACCTGGCTGGTATCCGAACGGCTCTCGGAATCCCCAGCCGCGGAGGCTACACGCTCATGCGAGGCAACCGCGGAAAGATTTGACCCAGCCTTGTGCTCAAGCTGCACCTTATCCGTCGTGACCACCTGGTCCGCGGTATCCGGCTTTTCTTTTCCCGTCTCCGTGCGCGAAAGGGTCAACTTCGGCCCGCGTTCGGGAGCGAATACCAGGCTGTGCGCGCCCGCGGTGTTCGTCTCACCTTTCTTCTCACCAAAGGACATCTCCGAACGCTTCATCGAGCTTGACAGGCTCAGCGCGCTGCTCAGGTTGAGCGCCGCTGCAACGTCGAGAGCATCCAGACCCCTCTGGAGCTTGTATTCCTGAGCCCCCAGGAACTGCTCCCCGACATGCAGGTAGGAGGTACTGAGCTGGAATACATCGTTTTTCGTGGAGCCGCCGAACCGCAGCGCCGAACGGTCGCCGAACGAGCCGCTATCCTGCCCCTCCTGCCCGGCCATCTCCGGGCTGTATAGGAACGTCGAGCTGAGACTCCCCGTTTTGGAACTGGTAGCACCGGTTAGCCCATACACAGCCAAGTCGGACGTGGATTGAGCGCTCGAATCAGCCTGCTTGTACAGGCCGAGGAATTGAAGGCCTGCGTTTTCTCCCTTCACCAGGTCGAGAGTGAGGGGAACGGTAAGCGCCTTCCCGTTTTGCACGGCCGTCACGGGATCATAGCTGTAATCCACACGGACGATGCTGTGGCTCCGTATCGGCGCTGCGAAGGAGATGAGTCCGGACGCATAATCTATATCATAATCGAGGGCACGCTGGACGGGTTGGTTGTCAACCAGCACCCGCTCGCTGAATTGGGCTATAGGCTTCCACGACAAGGCATAGGGACCCCTGGTATTCGCGCCGAAGATGACATCATACGCAGCAGTTGAGGAGACGGAGGCCCCAATCGCCAGCGGCGCCGCCGAACCCATATTGGAGGCGCCTTGCGGCGATTCCTGCGCCCAAGCACCGGACGCAAGCACACCTAGCATGTAAATCAGCGCGAACATGCGTGTAAACATTCGAACGCGCATCATGCCGAAACGCTCCTCTCCTCGCAATACCCTAAATATCTGACGTCCTACACGCCAGCTAAGTTTCATCAGCCGAGCCGCCCGACCCGCTTAGTTAGCTGTCAACAGTTTACCATAATTGCCGCATAAAGGCAAGAAATCGAGGGATCGCGCGTGGGGTGCGTGTACGAATTGACGCCTTGCGGAAGGTTTGGCATCTGGGATTAGTTAGGAAACTATTCTCTGTCGCAAAGTGCCTAGCCGCTTGGTGGAAAAAATGTTACTAAGAGCTTCATCAGAAAGCCGTTGACGGAAGCAATCATTGGGCTTACAATACACAACAGGATAGGCAACAAAGCGGCGGATTTGCGATAGGACCTCCAAACCATCGAGGATAGGAAAGGGGTACGGGATGCGATTGATACGATTGCCGAAGGTGCGCCCAAAGAGGTGCGTTGGGAATAAAACAACAGGTCACCAAGACCATCAGATGCTCTGCGGTTATCAGCCGTGCTCTTCTTATTATTAGAGCATACCAGGCATTTGAGCTGGTGACTATCCACTGGGTGGAGCTGTTGTGAGTGACCATGATGTTCCAGGTTTCATTTCTCGGTTTTCCGGGTCAGCCATTCCTCAGGAAAGGCGTTTCTTCGTTGCGCCTGGAGAGATAAAAGACTACCTGGAACGTAGGGGTCCGAAATCTGTAGAGAGGAGATATCTCAATGAGAAGAGCTTGTATTATTGGTGTGATCCTGGTTTGCTGCGGGCTGGCTGCATGCCTGCTGTATCATTGGCGCATGTCGGTATCCGCCGACAACCACGTCTCGGTATCCACCAACGATCAGTTGAACGAGAAATTGCTTTCCGCCCTCATACAGGGCTGTAACGATGCCGTCTCAGCTATCAAAAGCGGCAGAGGCACACTTACCGAACACGAGTGGGACTATACGTATGAGGATCCTGAGGGGCTTCTCGAAACGGAGACCACCTACAAGCTTGCTTTTGCCGGAGAGAAATACAGGGTGTCTGAGAAGGTGACGTATCTGAGGAATGATGCCGACAGCAGCGTGCGCTACCCGGTGAAACCAGGCACTAAGATACTCACCGAGGCGGCTTTTGATGGTCAGAAGATGACCATGTTTAACCCGAGTTGCAAGCGTGCCAGGGTTGGCAGCATCGGCAGTTCAGTTGCCCCAGCCATAATGTGGGGTGAGCACATGCGCTATAAGGGTGGCATAATGGTTGTCGGCTCAGAACCAACTATGGAAGGCCATGGGGTATCCAGGATAGACAAGTTTGTACCCAGTAGGTATCAGACCGACAAGGGGCTCCACGTTGCTAGGCGCGAGTCTCTGGATGGGCAAGAATGTATAGTGGTGGAGAGAATAATAGAGCGTTCGTTCCCCGACGGGCGGAAAGGAACCTCAACATACGAGTACTGGATTGACCCAACAAGGGGGTTCATGATTCCCAGGATTCGTGTGTGGGGCGAAGGTGGACCTTTAAGAGAAAGAACCTTGCTTCTTGAGTCCAACACCGAACTACGACAGTATGGAGATAGCTTATGGGGCCCAGCTAAGTACACGCACGTGCGGTACAAGCTCGATGATAAAGGTGGAGTCCAGCTAGATTACCGTCGCGTCATTACTTACGGAGATGATTTCCAGCTAAACGTCCCTGTTAGCGACAGCGAGCTGGCTCTTAAGCTGCCCCCAGGTACGCTTGTGCATGACACTGACCTCGATGAGACCTATACTTCGCCCTAGAACCGTGTCTTCGTGCATGGGCTGCCGGATGCCAGGGCCAGGAATCTGTGCCCTGGCATCCCATGTATACTATAACTAATGAGTGAATAGGAGATAGACCCAAGTATGAAACAGGGCAAACGGCATCCGGGGGCGGCGCTTTACTACAGATTGCCCCTCGAACGAGACTTTTCCATCTGGCTATGCCAGAGTTCGAGGCGGGAGGGGAGTTGATCCGGGGTTGCAGCGCCGGTTGTGCCTAGCTGTTGAATGGTGATGGACGCGCAAAGGTTTGCCGCCAGGGCCGCCTCGACAGGCGTGCTCCCGCTCGCGAGCGCCAACACCGCCGCTGCAGTGGCGCTATCCCCTGACCCGGTTGGATCAATGGGTCCTTCAACATAAACAGCCGGAACTTCCTCCCATCCATCATCTTCAAACACCAGGATTCCACGTCCGCCGCGGGTCAGGAATACTGGTTTGCCGGACCTCACCCTGAGCACGCGCCCGGCGCTCAAAACCGTGTCGTAGTCCATCCGGACCTCGCGACCCAGGAAAGCCGCATTCACGGCCTCCTCCTGGTTCGGCTTGATGATAATGTTGTGGAATAAGCCTATCCTGCGCCTGCTATCGGCCCAGAAGATCACTTCAGTAAGCTCCTGCGCCAGCCTGGCCAGCGTATCCCTGACTCCGGCTGTGATCACGCCGCAATCAGGCTCCCCGACTTGATCGGCGATTACCAAGGCGTCCACCTGGGTCACCAACGCCTCCAGTATATCCACCAGAGCATCTTCCACCTCCGCCGGAAGGCGCTCCCGGTTCTTGATGTCGAAGCGCTCCGATTCACCATCCAATTCCTGAACGTGGCAGTCCCTGGGCTTTAGATAGGTCGGAGTACGCCGCTCGGGGACCTGGAGCAAATAGCCCGTGCCGCAGCCCAGATCGCGAAGATCCTTACGCAGATCGAAACCCTCGCCGTCATCGCCGGTAAAGCCGACTGGTATAACTTCGCCGGCGCCCAAGGCCACAAGGTTGCCCACGACGTTGCCAGCCGCTCCGGGACTATGGCGCACGCCCACTACCTGGTTCGCCAGCCTTCCCGTTTCAAGCGAAATCTCAGCCAGAGCCGGATCGAACTCCAGGTATTTATCGAGGCAGTAGTCACCGACGACGGCAACCCGCCTGGATGGGAAACTCTCAAGCAGCTCGTTTAATCGTTCCGCGGTCATCATTGCCGATCACCTGCACTATTAAGGAGATGATAGAGCGCCGGAATCGTTCGCCGGTGGTCGCCTTTGATATAGAAGCTCTCGCCGCCATCCGCCACCGTGCGCACGAGGATAGTTTTATAAGGCCGGAAGTAGTAGCGCGGGTCGTCCTTCGGCGCTTCGTGTTTCGTGTCTCCGCCAAGCTCCACCAGATCGAATACCGCGGTGGTGAAATTGCGGATGGACGCGCCCCTCTGGTGTGCCGCATTCCGCACCATGGCAAGCGCCTTCAGGTAAACCTCCGGGCCCATTACCGCCGTGCCGATGTTCAGGAATACACCGCCATCCAACCGGGCGACGCTTTCCGTAAATATCAGGAAATCCGTGTACGAGGACTCCCCGAAAGCCGCACCGTCATAGTTCGGGTGCTCGTGGACAATGTCCTGGCCGATAGCCACATGCACCGTCACCGGGACCTGCAGGCGATACCCCGCCGCCGGTATGCTGATGTCACGATGCGGAAACCCTTCCTGCTCGATCATGCGGCCAATCGCCTCGCCAAGCCCGATTCCATCGCGCTGGGCAATGACGGCAGCCTCGTTGATCCGGCCGGTCTCCTTCCAAAGCCCGAACTCGCCGGTTCGCACATACCTGGCGACGCTCTCGCTTGTCCGGCCGATGAGCGCGAACTCGAAGTCGTGGATCGCGCCGGCCCCATTCATTGCAACGTGCCCGACCAGGCCGCGCCTCATCAGATCAATGACTAACGGGCTGAGGCCGCACTTGACGACGTGCGCGCCCATCATCAAAACGACGGCGCTGCCTCGATCGCGCGCGGCCAGCATCCGCTCGGCCAGAAGCGGCAGTGCAGGATGCTCGAAGGGCCGGACGCGCGTGTCCGGATGGATCATGATTGACAGGTCTGCATCATGCTCGCGCTGCGAGAGCGGCTTAACAACCAGCCTGGATCGGTCAAACTTCGGGAAGGGCACGGAGTTTCTCTCCTTGAGGTAACCATTCGACGGCAAGCCGACGGCTTCCTTCGTATTGCAGAGAAAAGAGGATATGCAATCGCCTGCATATTGACGCGGGCTGGGTGATTTGCTATACTCCCCTCGGCGCACTCCCGCAGACTGTGTTCTTCGGAACGGCCGACTCCGAGGAGAAGTGCCTTTGAAGAAAGCCATTTGGTATACTATCTACGCCCTGATCCTGCTCGCCCTGACTCTCACAACGCCCGGCACGGCTCAAGCCGCCTCTGCAGACAAGGATGAGGACGTTGTGACGCTGCACCTATGGGGCGGTGTCTGGGGAATCCCGGCTAAGGATTCCGTTGATCCCTGGGACCGCGCGCGCCGGGCCGTCTTCGAGCGGTTCCAGGAGTTGCATCCCGATATCAGGATCATCAGCGCCAGCGGCCTGCAGGTTCAAGGCCCGGCGTCCGAATCCGGGCTGCTGATGGCGATGGCCGGCGGCACCGCTCCCGATGTCTTCTACGTCAACTTCCGAAAGCTCGACAGCTTCATAAGCCAGAACTTCCTCTATCCGCTGAATGAGTACCTCAAGAAGGACCCTGAGGTCATGCAGCGGATACATCCCACTATCCGCAAGGTGATAAACTTCGACGGCAAGGTATACTGCATCCCCTGGTACCAGTGCGTCATGGCCCTCTATTACCGCAAGGACCTTTACAAGCAAGCGGGGCTCGATCCTAATAAGCCGCCCAGGAACTGGGATGAGTTCTACGAGTACTGCAAGAAGCTCACGATCCCGGAGAAGGGCCAATACGGCTTCGGGTTTGCCGCCTGGCCCCAGGGAACGTCCTATCACTGGACCAACTTCCTCTGGCAGGCCGGCGGCGACGTTGTCGCAAAGAATAAGAAGGGCGAATGGCGAGCGGTATTCAACACGCCGGCAGGGGTGACGGCTTTAGAATTTTACCGGAAGCTGGTCACGGAAGAGTGGACATGGGCTTCCGACGGCAAGCGCATCAAGGGAGTGGCTTCCCGCACGAATTCATATAACCAGGACATCCAGGAAGGCAGAATCGCACAGTGGTTCGCGTACTCGACCGACATAGTGACAAACAAGTCCAATCTGAACCCGAACCTTCTGGGGATCGCTCCGCTCCCTGCAGGCCCGGCCGGGCGCGCGAACGAAATCAATGCGGGCATGTGGGGCATGAACTCCCAGCTCAGGGACAAGCGCGTCCGGGACGCCGCCTGGGAGTACATCAAGTTCATGGCAAGCGAGGAAGCGGACCGGGTGCGCACGAAGGCATACGTCGAATCGGGCCTCGGCAAGCTCGTCAACCCCGACAAGCTGGAGAAATACGGCTACACCGAGTATCTGCGCGGCATTCCGAAAAGCTGGGTCGAGGCAAACAAAGAGGCGTTCAAACATGGCCGGCCCGAACCCTACGGCAAGAACTGCGAGATGATTTACACCGAATTGGACGAGCCGCTGGAGAGGATCACGCTGAACCCCAATTTGGACCCGAAGAAGCTGCTCGACGACTGCGCAGAAAAGATAAATACGAAGCTGCTCGGCTATACCCCGCCCGGCGTTATGGAGAAGAAGCGCAAGATCGCCTGGACGAGTTTCGCGTTCCTCCTTATCCTTATCGGCTCGATAGGCGCGATCCAGGTAAAGAGACTGGCGAGGAGCCACGCGGACGACACGGCGGACACGCGAGTAGTTCGCGGGCATAGGATGATTCATCTCATCGCGTGGCTCTTCATGCTCCCGGCAGTATTGTCCATCCTCATGTGGGCGTACTATCCGCTGCTGCGCGGCATGGTGATGGCATTTCAGGACTACCGCATCCTTGGGGGGAACAGGTTCATCGGGCTGGACAACTTCATCGAGGCGGTCGGCCAGGAAACCTTCTGGCGCGGCATTCTGAACAGCCTGATCTACGCCGGGATGAGCATCAGCCTGGGGTTCTTCGTGCCGATCTTCCTTGCCCTGATGCTCCACGAAGTGCCCAGAGGAAGGATTCTCTTCCGCACGCTCTACTACCTGCCGGCGGTCACAAGCGGCCTGGTCATCATGTTCCTTTGGAAGTGGTTCTACGACCCCTCACCGCAGGGGCTGTTCAACACGATAGTCGGCTACTACAACCAGATCGCCATCGGTCTAGCCCAGCACATCCATCCGGTACTGGCGCACCTCCAGATATCCCAGCAAACCTGGCTTCAGGATCCGAAGCTGGCGATGCTGTGCGTGATTTTACCCGGCATCTGGGCCGGCGCAGGCCCGGGGAGCATAATCTATCTCGCGGCGATGAAGGGCATCCCGGACGAGATGTACGAGGCGGCCGATCTCGACGGCGCCGGAGTATGGAGCAAGATTTGGCGGATAACGATTCCGACGCTCATGCCGCTCATCATTATCAATTTCGTAGGCGCGTTTATCGGCGCGTTTAAGGCGATGGAGACCGTCTTCGTCATGACCGGCGGCGGCCCGTTGAACGCGACTCACACCATCGGCCTTGAAATCTGGTACAACGCATTCATGTACCTGAAGTTCGGCTATGCCACCGCGGCTGCCTGGATCATGGGCAGCATGCTGATCGGTTTCACCATATACCAGCTCAGGATACTGAGAAACGTGAGGTTTGCGGCGGCAGGGCAAGATTAGACCGCAGACTGCAGCGTGGGACATAAATACCAGGGCTGTACCGTGGCCCGTGCGAATAAATTCGCGGGCAATGAGAAGCGCGAAGTCCCCCTTCGGGGACTGGGCTCTTTCTGAGTCGGCGAAGGCCGACTTTGTGTAGTCGGTTGCCGTGGTTTTAACCGCACGGGCGGAGCGCGGTCTGGCAGAGTTTGAGGAGTTATCGCACATGGCTTTGATCCCTACAGTGGGTCGAAAATCCTGGTCAACGCGAATATTGATTGGCGGGTTGTACGTCGCGCTCTCGCTCGGGGCGGTCACTATGGTTTACCCGTTCCTGATTATGCTGGCTACGTCGCTCACGAGCGGCGTGGATGTGAACGACCACAGCGTCATTCCCGAGTATCTGCACGACGACGCAGCGCTCTTCGCCAAGTACAGCGAAACCAAGTACATAGGAAACATTGACTACATCAATAGCTACTACGGCATGGATTTCGCCAAGCTGGAAGATGTCGCCCCTCCACAGACGACGCCTCTCAACGCCAGGCAAATGAGATTGGTACGCGATTGGAATGAGTTTTGCGCATCCCTGCCGATTAAGTATAAACAGGCAAGCTACGGGCCCATCGGCCTCGCGCCGAGCAAGCTGCTGAATCGGTACAGGGAGTTCCTGAGAAAGCGCTTCAATGGCGATATAGTCGCGCTGAACCGCCTTTACCGCGAGGAGAACACTTCGTTCGAGCAGGTCTCCGTTCCCTTCGAGCGCCCTACAAAGCGGGAATGGCAGCCTGAGAAGAATCCTAAGATGCAGGAGTGGCTGAGATTCGAGCAAACGCTTCCGGCGGACTACCTGCGCATCGTCGGCTGCGATCCGCTTTTTGCGTCGTTTCTGGAGGTGGATAAGTACGACGGCGATATTGCCAGCTTAAATGCTGCCTATGGCACGAGCTACAAGTCGTTCGCCGAGATACACCTGTCCCATACTCCACCTGCAAATCCCGGGGAGCGAGCCGATTGGGAGGAGTTCGCCCGGAACGTGCTGCCATTCCGCTACATGGATCTCTCGGAATCGGCGGCGCCGGTGTATCGCGCGTTTCTGGCAAAGCGGTACTCCGGCGATATCCGCGAGGTCAACCGGATATACCACGCCGCCTACACCTCTTTCGACCAAATTACTCTTCCGGCAGACCCGCCCACCGAGGGTACGCCGCTGATAGACTGGATGGACTTTATCGCCAAGGTCGTTCCGGCGGAGAGCATCCACGTGGTGAACGCAGAGAACCTCTTCCGGCAGCAAGTACTCCAGAAGTACGGAAGCCTGGAGGCCATGAACCGCACTTATGGCATCAGGATGACGAGCATCCAGCAGCTCTCGCCGCCGTACCATCTCGCCGATTGGTCCTATGTGCTGTCGAACAGGAAGGCTCTTCGCAAGCACTTCCTGACGTGCAATTACGCCATGGTGCTGAATTACATTCTGCTCCACGGGCGCGCGGTGCTCAACACCGTCGTGTTCTGTCTGGCGGCGATCCTGACGCACCTGATTGTGAACCCCTTGTGCGCGTATGCGCTTTCCAGGTACAACCTGTCGTATGCGTACAAGGTGCTGCTGTTCCTGCTGGCGACCATGGCATTCCCGGCGGAAGTAGCGATGATCCCAAACTTCCTCCTACTGAAGCAATTGAACTTGCTAAACACATACTGGGCGCTGATCCTACCCGGCATGGCCAGCGGATTTGCGATATTCCTGCTGAAGGGGTTCTTCGACAGCCTCCCGAAAGAGCTTTACGAGGCGGGGATTATAGACGGGGCATCCGAGGCGAGGATGTTCTGGCAGATCACCGTGCCGCTCTCGAAGCCCATCTTTGCAGTGATCGCGCTCCAGTCGTTCACGGCCGCATACGGCGCGTTCATGTTCGCATTCCTGGTATGCCAGAACCCGAAGATGTGGACGATGATGGTCTGGCTCTACGAGCTCCAGATCAGCGCCCCGAAATTCGTCACAATGGCGGCGCTCTCCGTCGCGGCGCTGCCGACTCTGCTGGTCTTCATCTTCGCCCAGAACGTCATCATGCGCGGAATCATCCTGCCGAGCTTCAAATAAAAAAAGGGGTCCATCCGCCTTCGCGCAAGGCTACGGCGGACAAGGGGTCCAGAGAACTCATACTCGTGCTCGTGAGGAGTAATGGAGTAGTGGAGTATTGGAGTGTTGGGTGCCATCGCTTCGTTATCCTGAGTATTCTTTCACATAATGGTGGCCGCTCCCGATAGGTGGCGATTTCCGAATCGCCACCTCAGCGCTTGATTCTCTGCTACGTGCCTAATCGCCGTCACTGTCGCTTGCGCATTCTGTGATGCCCATGTGCTGTCGAAGATCGTCAAGGCTTGCTGGCTCGATCTGCTCCTCGTTTCCTTCGATCACTCTCGCCAGTAACCTCTTGACGTCTGGGTCATTGATAATGCAGTAGATCTGGTCGTTCGAGGTAGTTGCTGCCACGATCGCGTTCAGCTGGGCCGCCGTAAAGCCCGCGTACTTGCTAAGCTTGGCAATCGTCGCATGGGTCGACACAAAGCTGCCACTCTCTGTGAGTTCACGGATTAGCAGGTCTTTGCGGGCTTCACTGGCGAGCGTAATCTCAGGGAAGTATTCTTTGAAGAACTGTGAAAGGCTTCTGTAGTAGATAAGCTTCGATTTCTTCTTCTCACTCCACTCATAAGCAAGGAAAGCATTGAAGGTGTCCTTATCCAAAGGTGATGAGTAATCCTTGTCGTCCGTGATGAAATAGATGTCCTGCGCATCTGGTACGCCCAACATGAGCGCCTCCCAATTAACCGCATCGCCAAGTGAGCTATTCTTGCCTGGGGGATTCCGCAGATCGTGCCTCATACGCGCACGTTCAATTACATCACCATCGCAGGCTAGATTCTGCGACAGCCGAAACAGGGAGTCAATGGTGTCATCCGCTCCGAGGGTACGTGCTGTGACATCTGCAGTTACTTTCTCCAGCAGGGCGGCATGCTTTGTCGTGTACTCCTTCTGGAGTTCCCGCAGTTGTTCATATTCGGCGTACCCCTTGCATAGTTGTGGATACTGCAGGTTGAGCTTCTGCTCTTGAAGCTGTCTCATTGCATCGGCAATCTTGACCTCCCGATTACGGTAGAATTCGCGCTGCACCTGCTCCGGCAGATACAGACACACCTTCTTTTCTTCCAGGAGGACTGTGAGTTTCTTGAGTTCCTCAAGATCATCGGATGAGAAGTGGTAGAAGGAGAGGAAGATGTTCGTATCAATGAAGATGTTGATGGACATAAACGCACCGCCTGACAAGCCATCGATAGCTTAAGTACCACAGCCGATGATACCAAGCAGTGAGGACTATGTCAATCTGATTGCTCCCGAAACCGGGAAGCTACATCCGCCCGCTACATCCCCAACGCCCCCTGCTCGCCTTCGCGGGTGAGCTTCTTCCCGCCGCCGGATTTGAGGGAGTAGCCGCGCGGGAAGTCGAACTCCTTGCCCTCCAGGAGTTCCTTCACGGTGCGTATCTGGAGCTTGGGGATCCTCCTCCCGCTCGGCGAGTCGAAGAAACCGATCTCCTCCGCCTCCCGGCACATGCCCTTCGTCGGCTTGTCTAGGCATACGAAAAAGCCCATCGCCGCCTTCTCACGCTCGATCACGTGTGCGAAATCACGGATGACGCTCGGCGTAAGATGCCCGCCCTTCACCTGGCATACCGCCCACTGGAGCTTTCCTTCCAGGTCCATGAAATAGACCTTGCCGTCAATCCCCTTGTCTCCGCTCTTGTCCGGTTGGGGTACGCCCGCCACTAAGCCGACCGCCCATATCTCGAACTGCTTCGGGCTTTCCTCAAAGAGCTTATGGGCAGAATATGCGTCTTTGGGATCACCGAGGACGTCGTAGTCCTCCCCGCGCTTGAGGCCGAAGTTTTCCGCAAGGCGGTTGATCATGAGGTCCACGGCGATGAAGGTGATGTCTATCCCGATCCACCGCCGCCCCAGTTTTTCGGCGGCCACGACCGCCGTGCCGCACCCGCAGAACGGATCGAGCACCAGGTCGCCGGGGTTCGACGAGGCGTTGATGATGCGCTCCAGGAGGGCGAGGGGCTTCTGGGTGGGGTATCCCATGCGCTCATCGGCCTGAGAGTTGATGGGAGGGATATCATTCCAAATATCATCGACAGGGTTCCCGCGGGATTCGTCCAAGTATCGCTTCACCCGGGGAGTGCCGCCAGCGGTGATGATGATCCTGCCCTCAGCCACTGCTTGGTCGATGTGCTCCTGGCTCCATATCCAGTGCTTGCCACTTGGCGGAGACATTACCTTATCCCCGAATCTTCGAGGATCACCTGGGCCTACTTGGCTGAAATTGTCCAGCATATAGCGTCTGCCGGTTTCAGCCTCGATGTTAGAGTAGTGTTGCCTTATGCGCTCATCGGATAATGGTGCATACTGGCGGTTCAACTGCATCAACTGGTACGACTTGCAGTACATGAACACGATGTCATGCACATACCCAAATCCCTTGGTCTGCCCCTTTGTTGAGCGTGTTCTATGCCATACTACCTCGTTGCGAAATCTATCAGGGCCAAAGGTCACGTCGAGCATGATCTTAAGGTAATGGCTCGCAGTCGGATCGCAATGGAGGTAGAGGCTGCCGGTAGGCTTCAGAACGCGGTGAAGCTCAATGAGGCGCGGGGCCATCATCATGAGGTAGGCCATCATCGGGCACCCATCAAGGACGCGGTAGAGCGACTCCATCAGGTCGAAGAGCTTTGCATTTCGGGGGTCCTCGAAGAAGTCCTGGTAGCTCCTCTTGTGCCACTGCCAGGTGTCGGTAAACGCGGTGATCTGCGCCTGGTTCTCGTCCTTCTTCGCATGCTTGAAGAGGACGTTGTAGTCCCGTTGGGAGTTGAACGGCGGATCGAGGTAGACCAAATCCACCGACTCGTCCGCGATGTGCTCCCGCATGATATCCAGGTTGTCGCCGTAATAAAGGGTATTTCTCATGCCTTTAGTATTTTACAGAAAGCGAAGGTTTTCCTACATGGGGGCAGCCTGCCATCACCCCCGTCCCCTCTCCCAAAGTGAGAGGGAGAAATCCATAGTCCTTCCCTGGACCCCTTTCCTACTTCAGCGAGGCGAGGAAGTCCTTCACGTTCCCGAACATGTACTCGTATACCGCATCCATTTTGGCCTCGATTCCATCCAGGCCCGTAAACGGCTGAGGATGCTGGACGTCCAGCTCAACGTATAACTGCGAGGGGTCGTTGAAGAAAGGCTCGATTCTCAGTTCGTGAACGCCGTCCTGGTGCAGCACGATGCGCAGGCCGGTGCCTTTGCGTCCGGGACCCAGGATGTCCCACTGCTCAGGCCGAATCGCAACCGCACGAGATTCCAGGAGCTGCACAGCGGCCTCCGGCTCGGATAGAGGCAGAAAAGCGGTCAGCTTCACGCCGAAGGTCAGGAATTGCTTGATGTTGGCCCTGCTCTGAACCAGGTTGAAGATGTCCAGGCACTTCTCCTTGCTCGCCTGGAAGTACATCACTTCCTCGTTCACCTGAATGCGGCCCTGCTGGACGAAGCAGTCGTTATTCGGGTTCGCCATACGGACACCGTCGGGGAGATGCTGAAGCGTCTGATACGGATAGCGCTCAGTGATGAGCGCATACAGGCGGTTTAGGTCCACCGTCTGAAGCGAGAGCGGCGGATACAATAAACCAGCGGTCAGGCGTCGGCATGTCAGAAGCTCGGGGTTCATACTCGCATCTCCTGTGTGTCGCCCATACGTTGGCGCGACGCGTTAATTGTACCACCGCACATACCGACGGTCAAGCGAAAAAGCCCGCCGCCATCAGACGGAACCCAACAGCTCTTCCACGTCCGCTACGGTGACCGAACGAGGATTGCTCTTGGTCGAGCCGGACGCAAGGGTTTGCTCGACGACGGCCGGCCAGGTCTCTCGGCCAACTCGAAGCTCCGACCGGCGCTCTTCTATTCCCATCTCCACATTCAGGCGTTCGACGGCCTCGACCAGCGCCGCGCCGGCCTCACCATCAGTCATACTAAAGTCGGAGATTCCGGCCATCCTCGCAAGCCGGGCGTATTTCGCGGCGGAAGCCGGCATATTGAATCGAATGACGTGCGGCAGCAGAAGGGCGCATACCAGTCCATGCGGCAATCCGGTGATTATACCGAGCGGGTGCGCCATTCCATGCACGAGTCCAAGGTGGGCGTTCGCGAAGGCCATCCCGCCCATCAGGCTCCCCAGCGCCAGCTCGGTCCTCAGGCTCAGGTTTCCACCGTCCCTGTATGCCGGCAGCAGATTTGAGATTAGATGGACGACCGCCTCCGCCGCCAGAGCATCAGTCAGGGGAGTGGATCCGCGCGATACGAATGCCTCCATCGCCTGGGAGAGCGCATCCAAGCCGGAGTGAGCCGTGACATCCGGCGGCAGAGTGAGCGTCAGCTCTGGATCCACAATCACGACATCCGCAAGCATGTGGGGGCTTCTGATGCTCGCCTTCACGCCCTCTACTTCATCAATCAGCACGGAATTGGACGTAACTTCCGCGCCGCTTCCCGCTGTCGTAGGCGCTGCGATGAATGGACAGCCTTTCCGCTCCAACTCGCGCCCGCGAAAGTATTCCCGCACGGCGCCGGGAGCCTTCGCGATGGCGGCAATTGCTTTTCCAACGTCAATCGCGCTTCCTCCGCCGACCGCGATAACAAAGTCGCATTTATGCGCGCGAAACTCAGCGATGCCCTCTTCCACGATCCGGAGCGTTGGTTCCGGCGGCACGCGGTCGAACGCGATTACACTCACGGACTCCCGGTTGAGGCATCGTTCGATCTCCGCAAACCGTCCGGTTTGCCGCAGGAAGCTCCTGCCCGTGACCAATAGTGCCCGCGAGCCGAGAGCGGCGTGTTTGCCAATCTCCTGCAAACGCCCCAAACCGAATACGATTTTGCCGGCTGTGTAGAATGAGAACTCAACCATAGCGCTGATTTACAGTTTTGCCATTTCTCCGATTTTCCCTGCTCCCGCGCGTGCGCCTTCTCGCGCTGCACAAATCTGCGGCTCGCAGCTGGGTGGCCTGACGCTCACATAGTAAACGCATGGCTGGCGAAATTTGCAAAATATGTAGAAAAAACGCGGGAAAGTCGCGTATTTTTTCCGCCGAATTTGGGTAAAAGCTACCGTGAACCAAGGCCAATCCACCGTCAGCAGGTACTTTCCCTGGCCGGGCTGCCGAGCATCCTAGCAAGGCGATTGCTAGCGGCGAAGTTCCTGTGCGAACGTGGGGGCCAAAGTCCATTTCGGCCATTCGAAGGAGGTGATAGGAATGACAAAGCCTGAGATGATAAACGCAGTCGCGCAACGCACAGGTATGAAGAAGAAAGATGCCGGCCAAGCCATAGGCGCTGTCCTGGACACAATCGTAGAGAACATCCGGAAGAAACAGCCGGTAGCATTAGTGGGCTTTGGCACATTTGATGTTCGAAAGCGTGCCGAGAGGATGGGCAGAAACCCCAGGACGGGAGAGCGGATCAGGATACCTGCGACCACCGTGTGCATTTTCAGACCTGGGCGCAAGCTACGAGAGGCTGTCGGGCGCTGACGCGAAGTCAGCGCCGTGGAGTAAAACAACGATCCATTACAACAGACTAGGGAGGCCAACCGGCCTCCCTTTTTGTATTCGCTATTCGCGGAAGATAATTCCATGCTCCGGACATACTACGGTGGTGCCTGTACGCACACTCGCCGCCAGGATCCTCAATTCTTCTTCGCAGTCCTCGCGGGGGCACGTGATTTGATTATCACCCTGGCGTATAGCCTCAACCGCCTTCCAGACCTCTTTCGCGTAGGCATCCCTGGTCATCCTCATTGAAGATGCTCCTTTCAGGTCATGGGACAGGACAGCTACCAGTCCGCGCCAACTTTGGGAGCATACAGCCTACATTAAACGTATGTCAGCGCGATACCGCTTCAAATTATATCATCTTACCCCTTGGCTGGCAAGGAAAAAGTTAACTATTGGACCACACGCGTAGTCACCGGCGGCGCTCTTTTCACGGCTAAGTTCCCGGACGCTTGGGCTAGAATGTTTCTACCCACAACAACGCAGTTGAGTACACTTGCTGCCGAAATCACCCCTAATCTGCATCGGTTTGACCGCAGCAGCCACCTCTGATATACTGGCGGTGGCACATTGTAAAATCGCCGATTCGACTCAGCGGATACTCATTGATGCCGCCAACCGACCTGGTTAGAAATCGCCTGCGCCATGCCTGACAGCACCAGCGCCTCGACATTTGTGAAACCGATGCATAGGACGAACCTTCTGAGGCAGTTACGCGAGCTGCCGGCGCTCGTTTTCCTCCTCATAGTTGTGTCGGCTCTGTGGCGTCACGCGCCGAACTTCGGCACCGCGACTAACCTCTTAACCATCGCCCGTGAGACCGCGATCGTCGGAATAATGGGCGCCGGCATGACAATGGTGATACTCACCGCCGGCATTGACCTGTCCGTGGCCTCGGTGCTCGCGTTCTCCGCTGCTGTCATGGCGACCATGATGGTAGGAGGAACGAGCATCTGGCCCGCGGTGATCGCAGCACTAGTTGTGGGAGCCGCTTGCGGCGCCGGGAACGCCCTGCTCATCACTCGCTTCAGAATCCCGCCGATAATCGCCACATTGGGCACCATGGGCATACTGCGCGCCGGCGTCACCCTTTACACACACGCGAAGTGGATAGGGCCGCTGCCGGGGCGCTTCTATTTCGTAGGCACGGGATATATGCCCGTCATCCTGCTCGCGGCTGTGGCGACAACGAGCAGCATCTTCCTGATCCGAACGAAGATGGGCCGCTACGTCTACGCCGCCGGCGGAAACGAGGAAGCGGTGAGGCTCTCGGGCCTCAACGTGGACAGGATCAAATCGCTTGTATACATCCTAAACGGCTTTCTGGCGTCCGTCGCGGGGCTCATCATGGCCTCCTCGATGGCGTCTGCGCAGTCGAACATGGCGACCGGTTACGAGCTGAACGTCATAGCAGCGGTGGTTATAGGTGGAACGAGCATTAACGGCGGGCAAGGCTCAGCTCTCGGAACGATCATCGGGGCGGCCATCATGGCGGTGCTGTCGAGCTCCCTCATACTTCTGGGAGTGCCGATCTACTGGCACAAGGTAATCACCGGCGCGATCATACTAATAGCGGTTTTAGTCGATAAGGTCAGGTTCCTCAGAAGCGATGAAAGCTATCCTAAGATCTAAGGAATCGGCGGTTTTCCTCCTGTTCATCATGGTGTTCGCTGTATTCGCGGCGCAGACCGATCGCTTCGCGACGCCGGACAACATCTTCAATGTCGCCCGGCAGTCCTCGGAGCTTGCAGTGGTCTCGGTCGGCCTTACAATGGTAATAATCACAGGTGGAATTGACATATCCGTCGGCTCGGTAGTCGGCCTTTCATCCATTCTGGTCGGCGTGGTCGCTGGACGAATGGGCTTGAACATCTGGCTGGCATGCGCGGCCGGCCTGCTGGCAGGTCTGACCTGCGGCGCGATCAACGGCCTGGTGATCACAAAGCTGAAGGTACAGCCCATTGTCACTACGCTGGCAATGTTGAGCGCAGCGCGCGGCCTCGCCTTCGTCCTCAGCGAAGCGCGCTCCCTCTCCGGCTTTCCCGACTCGTTCGTTGCGCTCGGCCAGACAGCGATCGGCCCGATCCCCGGCCTGGGATATGTCCCGCTGGCGGTGGCCGCTGCGTTCCTGCTTGTCGTCTTCGGAATCATCTTGCTCCGCGGAACCGCCTTCGGAAGGGGAATCTATGCTGTCGGCTCGAGCGAGGAGGCCGCACGGCTCTCCGGGATCAACGTTTTCCGGGTGAAGATGTTTGCGTATTCGTTCACAGGACTTCTTGGCGGGCTGGGCGGCGTCATGATGGCCGCGCGGCTGGCTTCCTCGATTCCGGATGCCGGTACTGGGTTCGAATTCGAGGCCATTACCGCCGTAGTAATGGGAGGAAGCAGCCTTAAAGGCGGCGAAGGTAACATCGTCGGAACGATTATCGGCGTCGCAATCATGGGTATCCTCAGGAACGGTTTGAACCTGATCGGCGTACCTAATACATGGCAGGTTCTGTTCCTGGGGGTCATGCTGATACTCGCCGTACTGGCGGACAATCTGAGGAGCGCGCTCCGTTCGAAGCGGGAATTGCGCTACTCAGTCAGCAAAGCATCCGGCGGCGGCGATTGACCGCACGGCACCAACACAGAGGGGAGGAGCTGAGATTTGAGACCCAACAGAAATTACCTCATAGCATTGGTAATTGCGATTCTGCTTGCATCGGCGCTCGCAGTCGGCGGATGCACGCGCCGCACCGAGAAGCCCGAGAGCACAACGACCGCAACCAGCCGACCGAAGAAGGCCCAAAGGAAGATTGCCTTCGTCATGAAGCTCATCGGCATCCCATACACGAATGCCTGCGAGCGAGGCATGAAGCAGGCCGCCAAAGAGCTGGGAATTGACGCTGTGTTCCTTGGGCCTCCAACCGGCGGCGATACCGCCCAGCAGATAGCCATCATCGAGGATCAGATATCGCGCGGCGTGGATGCCATCATTATTTCCCCGAACGATGACCAGGCCGTGAAACCTGTCATCAAGAAGGCGATGAGCAGAGGCATCAAAGCCTTTACCTGGGACTCGGACGCCCCGGAAAGCGACCGCATCTTCTATGTAGCGGCTGCGGATGATGTTGGGATAGGCGTTGAGGTCATTGATCGCGTTGCGAAGGATATCGGCGGCAAGGGCAAGGTCGCGGTGATGACCGGCAGCCCGAATGCGTTGAACCTCAAGCTGCACGTGGATGGAGTCGAAAAGGGCGCGAAGAAGTACCCAGGGATACAGCTCGTGAAGCCGTACATTTACAACGACGACGACCAGCAGAAGGCGATACAGGGGGCGATCACGCTGCTGCAGCGGCACCCCGACCTGGCTGCCTTCGCCTGCGTGAATGCGCCGGGCGTACCGGGAGCGGCATGCGCCCTCATTCAAACCGGCAAAGAAGGCAAGGTGAAGGTTTGGGGGCTTTCCCTGCCGAGCGAGAATCGCGATTACATCAAAAGAGGCGTTGTCAACGGGCTGACGCTCTGGGATCCCGCCAAGCTGACTTATCTCACCACGAAGCTTGTCAACGACTATCTCGACGGCAAGAAGCCAGTGGACGGAATGGAGGTTCCGGGCATCGGAAAGCTTAAAGTGAGCAAGAACGGCGTCATCATCATGCCGGGCGTCATAATAACCAAGGAGAACGTGGACCAGTTCGATTTCTGAGGCGCTGCATATTCCAAGCCAAACCAGTCCGAGTTTAGGCTGCGCTGCTAACGGGAATGTCTCCTTCGCCGGAACCGGCCGAAGGAGTGAATTCCATGCTGACGCATACGGACGAATGGGACCCATCGTGGGACGAGGATTGGCAGGCAGTCCTGAGCAGGCTGGAAGAAGAGGTCGAGGAAGAACACCCTCCCAGTCCCGAAGAGGCTGTCGAGTATTACCGGTATGGCTTTATCGCCGCTCGCAGGCATCCCTTGCACGAGTGGCCGGACGTTGAGAGCGAGCTTTACCAGGACTATATGAGCGGCGCGCCTGGACCCGGCGAGGAAGAGGGTAAAGAGGAGGACTGGGAGCGCGCACGCGAATGGGCCCGCCGTGGATGGGAAGTCGCGCATGCCTAGCATAGGCCGGGTTCGGGTTTCAAGCTCCCTTTCGTACACGACAGCAAACCTAGCCAATGAAGCCCTTCACATACAAAGCTGCGGTGCTCGTATCTCCGGGAAATATTGAGCTTCAGGAGCGATCCATTGACGCTCTCTCCCCAGGCGAAGCCCTTGTCCGGGTTCGCCACGCCGGAATCTGCGGGACCGACCTCGCGCTGTATAGCGGCTCGTATGCCGCTTCACTCCCCATGGTTCCCGGCCATGAGTTTGCAGGCGAAGTCGCAAGCGTCAGCGACCCTCAGGACTCCGGCTGGGTCGGCGCAAGGGTAACTGCGGAGATCAACAACACCTGCATCTCGTGGAACCGGCCCGAGCAATGCACGGCGTGCCAAGCGGGGATGCCGAATCACTGCCGGAAGCGCACCGTTCTGGGTATAGCTGACTGCGACGGCGCATTTGCAGAACTTGTCAGAGTTCCTGTGCGCAATCTGCACGCACTCCCCGAGCAAATACCCTTCCATTACGGCGTATTCGTAGAACCTCTAGCTGCTGCTATACAAACCTTCGAGCTAAATCCGATTTCCGCAGGCGAAGTGGTAGCAGTGCTGGGAGCAGGACGGCTGGGCATACTCGTATGTAAAGTCGCCGCGTTGAAAGGCGCGCACGTGATCGCAGTATCCCGCTCGCCCTATAAGCTCCAATTAGCAAAGAAGTTCGGAGCGCACATACTCCTGGACGCGAACGAAGCGGATGTTCGCCAAGAGGTTTTGGCGCTGACGGACGGCCTGGGAGCGGACGTTGTAGTCGAAGCCACAGGAGCGCCGGAGGGGTTGAATAAGGCGCTCGAACTCGTGCGGCCGCGTGGAACAGTGTGCCTCAAGAGCACACCAGGCCATGGAGCTCCAGAGTTTCCGCTGACGCAGGCCGTAGTCAACGAAATCCGCATCCAATGTTCGCGGTGCGGGCCGTTCGGCAAAGCGATCAGGCTGATGATGCGGCACGGCCTGAATCTGGACGCTCTGATATCGCAGGTCTATCCGCTGGCCGAGATCAAGACGGCTATCGAGGCGGCGCAAGTCAAGTACAAGATACTTGTGAATGCCTAGCAGATGAGCGAAGGGCCACCCATAGGGTGGCCCTTCAAATCCGAATGGTCGTTCCCTACCGCGCTTCTTCGATCTCTTCGACGTGTGCAGCAGCCCCAAGGACTCCACCGCCGGCGGCAGCAGCCCATGTGAGCACCGCTCCGATTACGAACATCCATGCTCCACTGGCAGTAGTCGCCGCGAGTATACGAGCCTGTTCGGCTGTAACCTGCGCTCCAGGAACCAGTCCGCGAACGTCCATCGCCAGGCCGAGCAATCCCGCGATCCCAGCGGCGCTGAGTACCATCCCCGCCACCAGTGCAAGCGCCCAGAGAACCGAACCCTGGGCGAAGCCATTCCTCAATCCTAGAACGGCAGCCATGCGTCCGGCGACGAATCCACCTACGAACAGCGAAATCAAACCGCTGATAACCGTCCAGATGCCAAGCATACCCGTTACGCGCTCGGCGAAATCAGGCGCAGACGGATCATAAGCGCCGACCGCCACAGCGAGGCCGATAGTCCCCAGCACGACCTGGATGGCGAGCGCCAGCAGCAGTCCGGCCCAAATCGGGCCCCAACGGACGAGATCTCTGCTCCAGAAGGCCGCTGCCGCGCGCTCCGGCGCGTAGGGAACTCCGGCAGCCACAGCACCGGCCCCACCCTTCCGGCCTATCTCCTCCGCGGGCTCCTCGCGGGCTTCACCCTCTTGTGCTTCTCTTCTCTCTTCCTTCATATGTCTCCCTCCTTCGTCCGCCGCGGCGGATTACGGTGATCTCCTTTGTGATTATTCTGCTCGTCTTTTCCCCACAGAGGAGCAGCTTTGAAACATACAGGCAAGCAGAGAAAACCCGTAATCCTTACAGCACAGAGTTACCACTGGCGTGGCATAATCCCAGTGTAAGAAAATTGAATAGCGAAAACCCGAGAAAGGCAAACCCCGAGAAATCGGGGGACGCAAAGCCGTGGATCTAACCCAGTAGGAAGCGGCGGCAGGCCGGAGGAACCCTCGAAAATTGGATAACGAGGAGCCGGTCGCAGAAAGCTGAATACTGGCATGACAGCCAGGCTGCCGAAGCAAAGTCGCGTCTCAGCGCCCGGTACGGGCTGAGAGCAACGTCCGGTGAACCGGACGCACGACGCAGTTTACTTTGGCAGCCTGGCCTCTTTTTTTAGGTAGCCCGCAGTAGATCGGGGGGAGTAGAGATGACGATACCAGAAGCCAAGGCATACGTAGGCAGGAGTTGCTGGATTAGTTGGACCGACAGACTGGGCCAGGAACACAGCAAGGTGCTCCAGGTGGAGGATCTCCAATTCGTACCCCTCTACGGGGCCTATCTCATCGGGGATACCGAGGAAGTCCGACTGGACAAGGTAACGCAAATCCGACCCCTTGACTAGCACAACTGATGATGTTTCGGGCGAGGGAACGCCCTTCGCAGCATAGTAACTAAAAAGTTTCAACCAGAAAGGAGGCTTTACCAAGTTAACCGCGAACCGATCTGAAACCACCGCCCCTTCTGTCCCTAGCGTGAACCGCCGGTTTCAGATCGGAAGACACTTCCGGGCGGTCCTGCCGGAGGTAAGGTACACCGGGGTGGGTAGCAGTGCCCCCTACCCACCCCATCCTCATTTATCGGGAGACTGCGAAAGTTTGCCCAAGAGCTCCGTACCAGAACCACACCGCCATTTCCCAAGTCTGAGGGAGAACCCACGGACGCGAAAAAGGGCGTGGATCCCGCATTTCCCCGAACCCAGAACGCTGAGCCGCGATATCTCACACCCTCAAGTCGTTCAGACGTACAAAGTCTGAATTTGTTCACCACTTTCCCGGTCGGCGCGAGTTCAGCCTTCCAGCTCTGCGATAACTCTCTCAGCCGCCGCGCGCCGATCCTCGGCGGCCGTTATCGCGCGCCCGATGACCAGGTAGTCAGCTCCATCGCGAACAGCCTCAGACGGGGTCGTGACCCGCTTTTGATCGTTGGCCGCCGCCCATGCCGGGCGAACGCCGGGGGTCACAACGAGGAACTGAGGCCCACACGCGGCCTTCACGGGGAGTATTTCTCGTGGGGAGGCAATAACACCGTCAAGCCCGGAATTCTGGGATAACTGCGCGAGATGGGTCACCTGATTTTCCATCAGCACGGGAACCGACAGCTCGTCGTGCAGCATCTCCTGGCTGATGCTCGTCAGCACGGTGACTCCCAGGATCAAGGGAGCTTTAACTCCAAGCCTGTGCGCCTCGTCGTCAGCGGCATCCGCGGCGGCGCGCATCATGGCCGACCCGCCGGCGGCGTGGACGTTGAGCATCCAGATGCCCATTCGCACAGCCGCCCTTGAGGCGCCGGCGACGGTGTTCGGTATATCGTGGAATTTGCCGTCGTAGAATATCCTATCCGCCCCTGCGCCCCTCAGGGATTCGAAGATCCCCGGCCCGGCGGAGTTGAACAGCTCCAGGCCGACCTTGAACGCCCCGACGCAGTCCCTCAACTCCTTTACCAGATCAACCGCTTCGCCCTCGCTGCTCACGTCCAGCGCGAGGATGATCTTGTCCTTTGCGGCCATATCAATCTCCTTTGCCCCCGTCAGTCGGGCTTCTCACCGCCCCAACGATCTCGCGGATATGCGCGAAGCCGTGCCTTTCCAGGTAGGCGTCAACGCCTGCGATGACATCCAGCGCCGCGCCCGGATTTACGAAGTTGGCCGTACCCACCTGGATTGCCTCCGCACCCGCAAGGAAGAACTCGATCGCATCTTCGGCGGTCATTATCCCACCAATGCCGACGACCGGGACATCCACCGCCTGCACGACCTGCCAAACCATCCTAAGGGCGACCGGCTTTACCGCCGGCCCGGATAAGCCGCCGGTTATGTTCGCCAGCTTGAATGTCCTGGTCTCAGCGTCAATCGCCGTGCCGAGGAGCGTGTTGATGAGGGAAATCGCGTCCGCACCGGCATCAACGCATGCCTGCGCCACTAGAACGATGTCGGTCACATTCGGCGAGAGCTTCGGGATTACCGGCAGGCGGGTTACTTTCCTCACCGCTGCGACTACCTCCGCCGCCATCGCCGGGTCGGTTCCAAAGGCTATGCCGCCCTCTTTCACATTAGGACAGGAGATATTGACCTCGACTCCCGCAACGCCCTCAACGCCGTCCAACCGGCGGGCGACTTCCACGTATTCATCTGCTGTTGTCCCAACGATATTCACGATCACCGGCACGTCGAACTTGAGGAGCCACGGAATTTTTTCGGTTATCAGGCTCTCCACGCCGTCATTCTGGAGGCCGATGGCGTTCAGCATCCCTGCGGGCGTTTCGGCAATCCGGTCCGGCGGATTGCCCTCCCACGGCTTGAGCGACGTGCCCTTCGTCACGATTGCCCCCAGCATATTCAGGTCAATCAGGTCGCTGTACTCCTTCCCGAAGCCGAAGGTCCCGGAAGCGACCATGACCGGGTTTTTCATCCGGATGCCTGCAATGTCAACAGCTAATCTACCCGTCACCAGATCACCTCATCCGCGTCGAATACCGGGCCTTCCTTGCAGCACCGCACGTATTGGGAGGAATCGCCTGAACGCACCTTGATCGCGCAGCTCATGCACGCGCCGATGCCGCACGCCATTTTCGCCTCGGTCGAGACCTGGCATTTCAAGCCGTGGGCCTTTGCAATCTCCGCCACCGCCTTGAGCATCGGCATCGGCCCGCAGGCGTAGACGAGCGGCCCGGCAGCACCCGTTTCTTCGATGCACTGTTCGAGGAGGCCGCTGGCGAGGCCGTGGTAGCCTGCGCTTCCATCATCGGTTGCCACTCGGACGTCCCGGCCAAGCTGGGAGAACTTATCCAGGCAGCCGAGGAGGCACTCGGTTCGCGCGCCGACGATAAACGTCGTCCGCCTGCATCCAACCGTCTCCGCAATCCTGCGCCCCAGGAAATAGATAGGAGCCACGGCGATTCCACCGGCAGCGAGAATCAACGGCTGGGTTGCGGATTCAGGCAGCGTGAATCCCTGGCCGAGCGGGCCTAGGACATCCAGCGTTTCACCGGGCAGCTTCTCGGCCAGCGCCGCCGTCCCCCGCCCGCGAATTTCGTACAGGAGCGAAACACGGCCCGATGACGGATCCGCATCGTGGATGCTGAACGGCCGCCGGAGAAGCGGATCCAGCGCCGCCGGGCTCCCGCAGAGGACATGGACGAACTGCCCGGGATAAACGCCCTCCGTCAGCTCGGGCGCGTAGAGCACTATTTCCCGAACATGAGCCGCGACCTCCGCGTGCTCGATTATGGGCAGCATCATCCCGAGAATCTCGGGACGCGATATACTTGCCGATTCCGAAGCAGCCAAAACCCTCGCCCTCTCTTCCATAGGAGTGATGGAGTATTGGAGTGGTGGAGTAGTGAGAGAATCATCCCGTGCGCTTCTCCTTGATGATCTTGATGTCCCGGTGGTACTCCTGGAGCGACTTCACCTCGCCGGCGCTCTCCCTCGCCGCACGGATGCCCTCCGCGGCGGCACACGCCGCAGCGGCGGTAGTCACGTACGGCACTTTGTACTTGATCGCGGCCTTGCGGATGTAGCTATCGTCGTAGAAGCTCTCCTTGCCCGCAGGGGTGTTGATGAGCAGTTGAATTTCCCCATTGTGCAAAGCATCCACGATATTCGGGCGCCCCTCGTGAAGCTTCTTGATGGATGCGGCGGGGATGCCGTGCTCCGCCAGCATTGCCGCAGTGCCTGTCGTAGCGATGATCTTAAAGCCCATCTCAGCCAGCTTTTTGACCGTTTGCAGCACATTTTGCTTGTCACGATTCGCCACGGTCACAAGCACCGTTCCCTCCTTGGGGAGCGTAAGTCCGACCGCCGCCTGCGCCTTGTAGAAAGCCAGCCCGAAGGAATCCGCCATGCCCAGCACTTCGCCCGTCGAGCGCATCTCCGGCCCGAGCAGCGGGTCCACTTCGGGGAACATGTTGAATGGGAAGACCGCCTCTTTCACGCCGTAGTGAAGGTACTCGCGCGGGGATATGTCCAGATCGCGGAGCTTTGCGCCCAGCATGACCTGAGTGGCGATGCGCGCCATGGAAACGCCCGTGACCTTGGATACCAGCGGCACGGTGCGCGAGGCGCGTGGATTCGCCTCCAGCACGTATACCCTGTCGTCCGCGATGGCATACTGCATATTCATCAGCCCGACGACATCCAGTTCTACCGCGATTCGCCTGGTATACTCGATAATAGTGTCCAGATGCTTCTGCGGGATAGTGATCGGCGGAATGGCGCAGGCGCTGTCGCCCGAATGGATGCCCGCCAGCTCGATATGCTCCATTACGGACGGGACGAAAGCCTCCTCGCCGTCGGCGATGGCGTCGGCCTCCGCCTCGATTGCATTCTCCAGGAACTTATCAATCAGTATGGGCCGCTCCGGGGACACTTCCACTGCCGCGGTGGCGTATTTGGTCAGCATCTCCTCGTCGTAAACGACCTCCATGCCGCGGCCGCCCAGCACGTAGGACGGACGCACCATCAAGGGATAGCCGATTCTTGCCGCGACTTCCAGGGCCTCCTCCAGGGAGCTTGCCATCCCGTGATCGGGCTGTGGGATGCCGACTTTCTTCATCATTTCGGCGAATCGCTCGCGGTCCTCGGCGAGGTCAATGCTCTCCGGCGATGTTCCTAGGATATTCACTCCTGCGGCCGCCAGCTCCAATGCGATATTCAGCGGCGTCTGGCCGCCGAACTGGACGATCGCGCCATCCGGCCGCTCCTTCTCGTAGATGCTCAGCACATCCTCGACTGTGACCGGCTCGAAATAGAGCTTGTTCGAGGTATCGTAGTCGGTCGAGACCGTCTCCGGGTTGCAATTGACCATGATGGACTCGTAGCCGAGGTCGCGCAAAGCGAAGGCCGCGTGGACGCAGGTGTAGTCGAACTCGATCCCCTGGCCGATTCGATTCGGGCCGCCGCCGATGATCATCACTTTCCTGTTGGGCGACACAGGCACGCTGTCCGGCGCGTTGTACGTGGAGAAGTAGTACGCGGCGTCTGCACCACTCACGGGAACGGCCTCCCACGCCTGCTTCAACCCAAGCTTCAGCCGTCGCGCGCGCATCTGCAACTCAGGTATGCCCAGAATTTGCCCGAGGTACTTGTCCGAGAAGCCATCTTTCTTCGCACGAGCGAGCAATTCATTCGGCAGACTCCGGCCCTTGTACTTCAGGATTTCCTCCTCCAGCTCGACCAGCTCCTTCATCTGCTGGATGAACCATCTTCCGATATGCGTGAGGTTGTACAGCTCCTCGACTGTCATCCCCTTGCGCAGAGCCTCGTACATGACAAACTGGCGCTCCGAAGAAGGCTCTGCGAGCAGTTTCCGCAGTTCCTCCAGAGGCAGGCTGTTGAAGTTCTTTGCGAATCCGAGGCCGTAGCGCTTAATCTCCAGCGAGCGGATGGACTTCTGGAGGGCCTCCTTGTATGTCTTCCCGATGCTCATGACCTCGCCGACGGCCTTCATCTGCGTGCCTATCTTGTCTTGCGCGCCGGGGAACTTCTCGAAGGCCCAGCGGGCGAACTTGACGACGACGTAGTCGCCGGACGGGGTGTATTTCTCCAGCGTGCCCTCGCGCCAGTAAGGGATTTCGTCCAGCGTCATCCCGGCGGCAAGCTTGCTGGATATGAGAGCAATCGGGAACCCGGTGGCTTTGGAGGCCAGCGCAGACGAGCGCGACGTGCGTGGGTTGATCTCGATCACTACAACCCGGCCGGTATTCGGATCGTGCGCGAACTGGACGTTCGTGCCGCCGATGACGCCTATGGACTCCACGATGCGGTATGACATCTCCTGCAGCCGCTCCTGCAGTTCCTTGGAGACGGTCAGCATGGGGGCGACGCAGTAGCTATCCCCGGTATGCACGCCCATCGGGTCAACGTTTTCGATGAAGCAGACCGTGATCTTCTGATTCTTCGAGTCGCGCACGACTTCGAGTTCCAACTCCTCCCAGCCGAGCACGGATTCCTCGATCAGCACCTGGCCTACCAGGCTTGCGGCGATTCCGCGGGCGACTATCGTGCGCAGCTCCTCGATATTCCAGGCGACGCCGCCGCCCGTACCGCCGAGCGTATACGCAGGACGAATAACCACCGGATAGCCCAGCTTCTTGGCGATCTTTTCGGCCTCCTCGACGCTGAATGCCGGCTCGCTGCGAGGCATATCTATCCCAAGCCGGCTCATCGTCTCCTTGAACGCGATGCGGTCCTCGCCCCGCTCGATGGCATCGGCCTGCACGCCGATGACCCGCACACCGTACCTATCCAGTATGCCCCTTCGATACAGCTCCGCGGTGAGGTTTAACCCGGTCTGGCCGCCCAGGTTCGGCAGCACGGCATCAGGGCGCTCTTTCGCGATGATCTGCTCCAGGCTCTCGACCGTCAGAGGTTCTATGTAGGTCCTGTCGGCCATCCCCGGATCGGTCATGATGGTGGCCGGATTGGAATTGACCAGCACGATCTCATATCCGGCCTCGCGCAGGGCTTTGCAAGCTTGCGTGCCCGAATAGTCGAACTCGCAGGCCTGGCCGATTACGATCGGCCCCGACCCGATGATGAGAACTTTGCGAATGTCGCTTCGCCATGGCATGTACTAATGACCTCCAAAGTTTGCAGATTGACTCACAACTACGCTGTCCGAACCGACATCGCTGTCTGACGCGCCCCCATTGGTCGTCTCGTCTTCGAGAGGCCGCCTGACGGCGGCATGGCCGGCACGGAGACCGGCCACTACCTGAAACCCTCTAAAGCTTCACTGTTTTGCCGGTACGCGCTGATTGAACAGCCCCTTCCAGCACGGCGACTGCTGCGCGCCCTTCAGCGCCGCCTGTTTCCGGCCTTTTGCCTGTGAGAACGCATTCGCCGAATTCGCGGAACTCCTCCGCGAGCGCGTCGAGCGATCCTACCGGTATATCCTCCGGCTTGCTGTCAATATCGAAGCACGTCAACCGGCCGCGCACGAAATCAACTTCGAGCCAGCCGGTCGTGCCGTAGATGGACATGAACACCTTGTTGGGCGACACGTAAGTCGAGCTGACGCACCCCAGCGCATCATTCTTAAAGCGAATGATGACCGCCGTGATTTCGTCAGGCTCATACTCGCGGAACTTCTTGGTCATAATGCTGGTGACCTCGGCGCTCGGCCCGGCTATATAGTGCATGGCGTCAATCTGATGGGTGCCGAGCACGTTCAACGGCCCGCCCGGGCACTTGTCGTTGTACCAGCGCCACATTTGGGGAGTCAGCGTCCAACCGCCCCTGTGGGAATGGTGTCCCTCAAGCATCACGAGGTCGCCGATCCTGCCGTCCTCGATCACTTTCCTGGCCAAGCGTATGGCGGGATTGCGGCGCAGACTGTGCCCGACCTGAAGAATTGCTCCTGCGTCCTCGCATGCCTGGATCATCGCGTCCGCCTCGGCCAGCGTGTTTGCAATCGGCTTCTCCACCCAGACGTGCTTGCCACGCCCGGCAGCCTCAGTCGCGAGATGCACATGGACGTGGTTCGGAACGACGAGTATGATTCCCTCGACGGCGGGATTCTCCAGGACTTCCTGGAAGGAGCGCGCCGGCGGAACCTGTATCTGACTTCGGTAGCGCTCGACTGTCTGCGGATCGGCATCAAGCCAGGTGACCAGCTCCAGGTTCCCCGATCCGGCAATTGCCGGGAGGCTCCACGAGCCACCCCAGGAACCCAAGCCTATCAGTGCAACCCCAACCTTTCTCATGCGATCACCTCGCCGGCCCTCGCTACTATTCGCCCGTTGAACACGGTGAGCACCGGCATCCCCGTCAGCCTCCTGCCTGCGAGCGGCGTGTTTTTCGAGCGCGAATGAAACTTCGAAGGGTCAACGACGAACTCCGCAGCCGGGTCAATGACGGTGACATCGGCGGCTTTTCCGACCTGCAGGGTTCCGTCCGCCGCGGCGGACCCCAGGATTCGAGCCGGAGCCGCGGACATCTTCTCGAATGCCTCTGCGAGCGAGAGGATACCCGGCTTCACAAGCTCCGTGACTACCAAGCCCACAGCCGTCTCCAGGCCGACCATGCCGCTTGCCGCAGCCGCAAATTCGGTCTCCTTCTCCTCGATTGCATGAGGCGCATGGTCGGTTGCGATCACATCTATCGTGCCGTCCGCGAGGCCCTCCTTGATTGCGGCAACATCATCGGCTGTTCGGAGCGGCGGGTTCACCTTGGCATTCGTGTCATATCCTCTAACGGCTTCCTCGGTCAGGCTGAAGTACTGCGGACAAGTCTCGCAGGTGATCCGCAGACCAGCCTCCTTCGCGCGGCGTATAAGCTCCACCGAGCCCCTTGTGCTCGCGTGCGCCACGTGCATGCGGCATCCCGCCAGCCGGGCCAGCATTATGTTTCGGGCCACAGCGATTTCCTCCGCCTCCGCCGGAATGCCATTCAGGCCGAGTATGGTCGCCGTCAGCCCCTCATTCATCAGCCCTTCGTCGCTGAGCGACATGTCCTCGCAATGGAGGATTACAGGCACGTCGAACATGGCGCAGTAATCCATCACCCGCCGCACGAGGCCGGAATTCTGGATTGGAAACGCATCGTCGGAGAAGGCTACCGCTCCGCCCTCGATCATGTCGCCGATCTCAGCCATCTCCTCGCCTTTCAGTTCCTTGGTAAGGGCGCCGATCGGGTGAATCTTTACAAGATTGACCTCCTGCGCCCGGCGGAGGATGAACTCCAGGACCGAGCGGGCATCTGTGACAGGATTGGTATTCGGCATCGTGGCAACCGCTGTGAATCCGCCAGCCGCCGCAGCCCTTGAGCCGGTGGTGATGTCCTCCTTATACTCGAAGCCAGGCTCGCGGAAGTGGACGTGCATATCTATCAGGCCAGGCAAAACTACTTTGCCGCTGACATCCTCGACCTGGCCGGGCTTCGCGTCAATATCCCCTATCTCTGCGATCCTGCCGCCCTCGATGAGCAAGTCCGCGACTTTGTCCAGGTCTTGAGATGGGTCAATTACCCTTCCGCCCTTAAGCAGCAAGCGCATCTTCCGTACCTCCCATCAGCAGGTAAAGCAAAGCCATTCTGACCGCCACGCCGTTCGTGACCTGTGTGGTGATCATCGAGATGTCGGAGTCAGCGACGTCCGGCATGATCTCGACGCCCCGGTTCATCGGGCCGGGGTGCATCACGATCACATCGTCCTTCGCCAGTTTCAGCCGCTCCCTGGTAATCCCGTACAGCCTCGAATACTCGCGGATGCTGGGGAAGAGGCCCTTTTTCATGCGTTCAAGCTGGATGCGCAAGACATTCACGACATCCGCGCCCTTGATGCCTTCCTCGACGTTCGTGTACACCTCGACCGGAAGACGGTTCGCCCCCGGGGGGATCAGGGTCTTCGGGCCGACGAGCCGCACCTTCGCGCCCAGCTTCGTCAGCCCCCACATGTTCGACCGAGCCACGCGGCTGTGCAGGATGTCCCCAACTAAGGCTACCGTCAGCCCGCTGAACCGCTCTTTCTTCTCGTAAATCGTCATCATGTCCAGCAGCCCCTGAGTCGGATGCTCGTGCATCCCGTCGCCCGCGTTTATCACCGATTCGGGGATCAGGCCGGCGACGAAATGCGGCGCACCCGAGGCTGAGTGCCGCATGATGAAAACATCGGGTTTCATCGAGCGAAGGGTGAGGATCGTATCCTTCAGTGATTCCCCCTTCACGACGCTGCTCGTTGACGGCGCGATGCTCGAGACATCGGCGCTCATAATCTTCGCCGCGACCTCGAACGAGGTCCGCGTCCGAGTGCTCGGCTCGTAGAAGAGCGTCACGATCGAGCGCCCGCGGAGCGTCGGCACCTTCTTGATCTGGCGTCCGAGTATTTCCTTGAACGAGATCGCCGTCTGGAGGATAAGCTCGATCTCATCCGCCGTGATCTCTTCCAGACCGAGGATGTCTTTCCTTTTCAAGCGCATTTCCTTGCCCCCCATCAGCGGCCAGCAGCTAGCCGCTAGCGGCTCCCTTCGTTCTGCTTGACTATGTATACCTTGTCCTCGCCCTCGATCTCCTCGAGGTGGACGTCAACGGTTTCCTTACGCGAGGTCGGCAGGTTCTTCCCGACATAATCCGGCCGGACGGGAAGCTCTCGATGTCCCCGATCCACGAGTACGGCCAGTTGAATCGCCGCCGGGCGTCCCATATCCATCAGGGCATCGAGCGCGCATCGGACCGTGCGCCCGGTGAAGATGACCTCGTCCACGAGCACTATCCTGCGCCCGTTAACGTCGAAGGGAATCTCGGTCTGGCCCACTGTCGGCTGCCTGGTGAGGATGTCGTCGCGGTACAGGGCGATGTCGAGCGCGCCGACCGGAACCCTCGTCCCTTCGATGTCGCCGATGAGTTTTGCCAGGCGCTCCGCAAGCGGCACGCCCTTTCGCCTGATGCCGACGACCGCCAGCTTCTCCGCGCCCTTGTTCTTTTCGATTATCTCGTGCGCGATGCGCGTCAAGGCGCGGCGAATCTCATCCGCGTCCATGACCTGCGAGTTCTGCTCAGCCATGCCTGCAAGCCTCCCTTAGTCCACGTACAAAAAACGCCCCCCTGCTGAGGTTAGCAAGGAGGCGTGAATTGCCGTCGTAACCTTGTGTAATCACGCGCCCTTGTCGGCCTCACAGGACCAACTTAAAGGCGTCCAGTCCAATTTTCGGCAGTATACCAGAGTACCACAACCTTGTCAAGGGAAATTTTTCGCAATTTTGGGTATGTCCGGGTTGAGAATCGCGAGAATCAGGTATAGAGCTTACGCCGGCTGAGCAAGCAGCCTTCGGAAACGACAAAGGAGGGGGATCATGGCAATATTGGTAGGTAAGCCCGCTCCGGATTTTGAGGTCAGGGCATTCGCGGATGGCGGTTTCAAGAACATCAAGCTGTCCGATTATCGCGGGAAATGGGTGGCGCTCTGTTTCTATCCGGGGGATTTCACATTCGTCTGACCGACCGAGTTGTCGGCAGTTGCCGTCAAATTCCCCGAACTGAAGGAACTCGGCGTCGAGGTGCTCTCGATAAGCGTGGACAGCACTTTTTGCCATAAGGTCTGGCAGGAAACGGAGCTTTCGAAGATGGTCGAGGGAGGCGTGCCCTTCCCCATGCTTTCGGATCCAGGCGGGAAGATAGGCACTCTCTACGGCGTATACGATGAGGAGGCCGGGGTAAACGTCCGCGGCCGGTTCATCGTAGACCCGGATGGGATCATCCAGGCGATGGAGGTTCTGACGCCGCCGGTCGGCAGAAACGTGGCCGAGCTGCTGCGGCAGGTGAAGGCATTCCAGCACGTGCGAGCCACCGGCGAGGTCACGCCGTCCGGCTGGCAGCCCGGAAAGCCGGCTCTGAAGCCCGGTCCGGACCTGGTCGGCAAGGTCTGGACCGTCTGGAAGCCGGATATGGCGTTCTGAACCCGCTTTATCCTCAGAATTTGACAGCAAATCCTACTTCGTGGTACATTAATGCGAACCAGTGGGCGGATGCGCGGACTGGTTCGTTTTTTATATGTATGCGCCGTCCGCTGCGGCGGACCGGCGGATGGAGTAGGCAAATGATGCTTTTTGGCACGCAAACTGTGAACTCAAAAGGTCATCTCGAGATCGGCGGGTGCGACGCCGTCGAGCTGGGGGAGCGCTTCGGCACGCCGCTGTACGTGGTGGATGAAAGGCTTATCCGGCAGAACTGCCGGGATTACCTGAACGGCTTCAGGGCGAGGTATGCAAAAACCGACATCGCCTTCGCGGGGAAGGCGTTTCTCACAGCCGCGATCTGCAGCATAATGGAGCAGGAAGGCCTGTGCCTCGATGTCGCCTCGGCGGGAGAGATACACACCGCCCTTAAGGCGGACTTCCCGATGGAGCGACTCTACTTCCACGGCAATTATAAGTCGGACGCCGAGCTTCGCATGGCTCTGGACAAAGGCGTCGGCAGAATAGTCGTTGACAATACACGCGAGATGGAGCTTCTCAACTCGCTGGCCGTGGAGACAGGCAGGAAAGCCGATATCCTGCTCAGGCTGACGCCGGGAATTGATCCGCACACCCACCGGTTGATCCGGACGGGCCAGGTGGACACCAAATTCGGGCTAAACGTAAAGGACGGCTCGGCGATGTCCGCAGTCAGGCGCGCCTTGGAGCTGCCCGGAATCGGCCTGCGCGGAATCCACTGCCACATAGGCTCGCAGCTCCTCGACACGCAGGCGCATACAGCGGCGGTGCAGGTCATGGTCGAGTTCGCCAGGCAGGTTCTGGACGAAACGGGGCTCGCGGTCGAGGAGATCAATACGGGCGGCGGGCTTGGCATACGCTACGTCAAGGGCCAGCAGCCTCCGACGATTGACCAGTTCGCCGCTGATGTTACAGGGACGTTTATCCGGTCGCTCGAGGAATTCGGCCTATCTCATCAACCCAAGCTCGTGCAGGAGCCAGGCAGGTCCATCGTTGGGACGGCTGGGACGACGCTGTACACAGCAGGGCCGATCAAGCGGGTGCCCATCACCGAGGAGCCTGGATACCGGATTTACGTCGCCGTTGACGGCGGGATGAGCGATAATCCGCGCCCGCTGCTCTACGATGCGGTTTATACGGCGCTCGTGGCGAGCAAAGCCGATAGAGAACCCTCGCAGGTGGTCACAATTTCAGGAAAGCACTGCGAGGCGGATACCCTTATCCAGAACGCGAGGATCGCAGAGGTCGAGCCCGGAGACATACTGGCGGTCCTGTGCACCGGCGCGTATAATTACTCCATGGCGAGCAACTACAACAGGCTGCCCCGCCTTGCGGCTGTGCTGGTAGCGGACGGCAAGGCGGATGTCATCGTCGAGCGGGAGGCGCTGGACGACCTCGTGCGCCACGATGTAATCCCGGCACGACTCAGGCGGTAGGCAGAATCCGCCCACTGAGAGAAAGTATATGTTTACAAACATGCCCAGCATCCAGGAAATGACCATGTACGTGCTGGCCTTCCTGTTGACTATAACGGTTCACGAATACGCACACGCCCGCGCGGCGCTTGCAGCCGGCGATGATACAGCCCAGCGCATGGGAAGGGTTTCGCTGAACCCGCTGAACCATCTTGACCCGCTCGGCACGGTGATGTTCGTAGCGACCATGCTCAACGGATTCGGATTGGCCTGGGGCAAGCCCGTCCCGGTGAACCCATATTACTTCAGAAACCCCAGATGGGACTCTCTGAAGGTTTCGATATGGGGCCCGCTGTCGAACGTGATAACCGCGTTCATTCTGGCGGTAATACTGAAGTTCGCCGTCTATCCCCTGCTGCCGGCGTACATTCCCCTGGTGCACCTGTGCATCATCTTCAATCTGGCGGTGGCTTTCTTCAACATGATACCGATCCCGCCGTTGGACGGATCGAAGGTTCTAGCCAGCCTGCTACCAATAGAGCTGGCGCGCCGTTATGATTTCGCAATGGGGAGATATGGGATAATCATACTGCTGGTCGTGCTCGTCACCGGCGTCGCCGGACTCATTATCGAGCCGCCGGTGCGATTTTTCTACAGCTTGCTCGCGCGTTTGTGAACCTGGCGGCTCCGGATTGCGAGGCGCATCATGGCGAAAAAGGGTCGGATTGTAAGCGGCATGCAGCCGACCGGAATGCTCCACCTCGGCAACCTGGAAGGCGCACTTCGCAACTGGGTAAGGCTCCAGGACGACTACGAAACGTTTGTCTTCGTCGCTGACTGGCATGCGCTCACAACCCTTTACGAGCGCCCCGACGTGATAGCCAGGTACACCCCGGAACTGGTTGTGGACTTCGTTGCCGCGGGGATGGAGCCGGAGAAGGCGGTGATCTTCAGGCAGTCGGACATCAAGGAACATGCCGAGCTACACCTCCTGCTCTCGATGATAATACCCGTTCCCTGGCTGGAGCGCGTGCCCACTTACAAGGAAAAACGCGATGAGCTGGCAGGCGAGGGCGCCTCATACGGGCTGCTCGGATACCCCGTCCTGCAGGCTGCGGATATTCTGATCTACAAGGCCGATGCCGTCCCCGTGGGACAGGACCAGCTCCCGCACCTCGAACTCACGCGCGAAATCGCGAGAAGGTTTAATCGCTTATATGGGCCGGTGTTTCCCGAACCCAGGGCGCTGCTTACAGAAAGTCCCGTAGTGCCCGGCCTCGACGGGCGGAAAATGAGCAAATCGTACAGCAACACGATCCTGATCTCCGATCCGCCCGATGTGATTGAATCGAAGGTCATGACGATGTACACCGACCCGCTTAAGGTATACAAGACCGATCCCGGCCATCCGGAGGCCTGCCCGGTGTACGCGCTTCATCTCATCTACAACAAGGAGGAAGCCACCCGTGTGGAGCGCGAATGTAAACTAGGAGCGCTCGGCTGCGTGCAGGACAAGCAAGATTTGGCCCAGGCGATCATACGGGCACTTGCGCCGATTCACGCACGGAGGCGCGAACTCGAACGGCAGCCGGAAAAGGTAGAGCGCATTCTCAGGGAGGGCGCAGACCGCGCTCGCGCCGCCGCTATAGAAACGATGGATAAGGTGCGCGCGGCGATGAAGTTGGCAACCGGCTAAGAACCAACCAAGGACGATCATGTCCATCGAGCTAGCCGCACAATCCAGGTATACGATCAAGCTTCCGGTGTTCGAGGGGCCGCTGGACCTCTTGCTGCACCTGATCCGCGAGCACACGCTCGATATCTACGACATCCCAATCGCGGAGGTCACGAACCAATATTTGCATTACCTTTCGCTGATGGAATCGCTCGACCTGAACATCGCCGGCGAGTTCTTTGTGATAGCCGCCACACTCCTGGAGATAAAGTCGCGGATGCTGCTCCCTTCCCCACCCGCCGAGGAGGACGAAGGAGCGATTGACCCACGGGCGGAACTCATCGAGCGACTTCTGGAATACGAGCGTTTCAAAAATGCCGCCGAGTCGCTGCAGACATTGGAGGATGACCGCCACCGGGTATTCTGGCGAATGACGGACGACCTGGAGAGCTACGACGCTCCGGTCATCCCGCTCAGCCTGGAGGCGATGGACCTCCTTTATGCGCTGCAGAGCATGCTCGAGGAGGTCGGCGAAGGGCAGGAAGAGGTAACGAGCGTCGAGCGGCAGAAAATAACCCTCAGGATGAAAATGAGCGAGGTCTGGCGCAAGATTCGGTCGGCGTCCACAAAGGGCGTAGGCTTCCTCGACCTCTTTACCGGGCCTCGAACGAGATTTGAGGTAGTGATGACGTTTCTGGCGCTGCTCGAATTGCTCAGGTTAGGCAAAATCCGCGTAAAGCAGCGGACGGCGCTCGGCGATATATCAATCCGGGCAGCCGAAGAATCATAAACCATGGATCAACACGAACCTTTACTTCCCGACGGAAAACTCAAACCGGCATTGGAATGCATGCTGTTCGCTTCGCCGAAGCCGCTCTCGGTGCAGCACGTCGCCAAGTCGCTCGATCTGGACGAGCTTGATGTGGAGCGCGCCATACACGAGCTGCGCCTCGATTTCGCAGACCGGGGTCTGCAGATCGTGCGAGTTGCAGGCGGCTACCAGATGTGCACCCGGCCGGAATACGCCGAGTACATCTCCGCGCTGTTGGCGCCTGAACGGACACACCTCTCCCGCGCAGCCCTGGAAACAGCCGCGATAATCGCGTACAGGCAGCCCATCACCCAGCCGGAGATTGATGCGATACGAGGCGTCAACTCAGATACAGTGCTGAAAACGCTGCTGGATCGGCGCCTGATCAGGCAGGCGGGACGAAGGGAAACCGTCGGACGCCCGATACTCTACGCCACCACGGATGAGTTTTTAAATTACTTCGGCTTGAACGATCTCTCCGGGCTGCCGGAGCTCGAGGATATGGTCATCGCGCCATCCGGGCAGGCGCAATCGGAAGCGAATACAGCCGAACAAGAGGTTCAGTCGCAGGAATGAATAAATTCGTTGCAATCTGCACGCTGGTTTCGTGCCTCGCGGTGTCATTCGTGGCAGCCGATCCCGTTCCGCCGACGATAACCGCGGAGTCCGCGATACTGGTTGATGCGGTGACAGGCAAGGTACTGTACGAGAAGCGCTGCCGCGTGCGGCGGCCGCCGGCCAGCACGACAAAGATGATGACCGCCATTCTCGCGCTGGAGAACGGCGACCTCGGCGATGTAGTTTGTGCTTCTAAGCATGCCTGCAGCACGCCATTCGGCTCGCTGCACCTGAAAGCCGGGGAGCAGATGACCCTCAACGATTTGCTCTACGGGCTGATTCTTCGCTCGGGAAACGATGCCGCCGTCTGCGTGGCCGAGCACATCGGCGGCAGCGAGAAAAAGTTCGTCGAGATGATGAACCAGAAGGCCGGGGAGATCGGCGCACGGGATACGCATTTCGTCAATCCCCACGGGCTCCACGATCCCAGGCACTACTCGACTGCATATGACCTGGCTCTCGTCGCCAGGTATGCCGTCAGGAAGCCGGTCTTCAACGACATAGTGCAGACGAAGACGGCGCGGGTCGAGCGATCGCTTAACCCAAAGGACGTGTACCTGAAGAACACAGCCCGTTTCCTCTGGAGATTCGACGGCGCCGATGGCATCAAGACGGGGTATACCAAAGAGGCCGGGCACTGCTTCGTCGGCTCAGCCACGCGCAACGGCTGGAGGCTGATCACCGTCGTCCTTAAAAGCAAGGACGCGGGGGAGGACACGACAGCGCTGCTGAACTACGGCTTCAAGCATTTCAAACAAGTCTGCTTCGCCAGGACAAACGAAGTGGTAACGACCGTGCCGGTATCCAGCGGCGTGAGGGAGAAAGTCGGCCTGGCGCCTGAGCGGGATTTGTCCCTGGTTCTCAGGCAACCAGCAAAGGCCGAGGCCAAAACAGACATTGACACCAGAGAAGCCCGTGCGCCCGTGACCAAAGGCGAAAAGCTGGGCAGTTTGACTGGCTACCTGAATGGGGAGAAGGTCGGCCAAGTGGATTTGCTGGCCGCCGAATCGGTAGACCAAACTCTCGCAGCCACGATCTGGTTCTGGGTGCGTTCGGCGCTCATAACTTGCACGATTTTCATCGTGGGAGCCATTTCGTATGGAACAGCGGTTGCAAAAGCTGCTCGCCGCCGCAGGCGTGGCCTCGCGTCGAGACGCTGAAAGCCTGATAACCTCCGGCCGCGTGACCGTGGACGGCAAAGTGGTCACGGAACTCGGCGCGAAGGCCGATCCCGACCGGTGCACGATAGCCGTGGACGGCGAGCCTATCAATCTTCATCCGCCCAAAGTCTACGTGCTGCTAAACAAGCCCCGAGGCTATGCGAGCACTCGGCGCGATCCCCACACGCCGCGAGTCGTGACCGATCTCGTGAAAGACGCCGGTGTAACCCTCTTCCCGGTGGGCCGACTCGATATTGATACCGAAGGGCTGCTCATACTCACGAACGACGGCGATTTCGCGTTTAAGATGACGCACCCCCGCCACCGAGTACCGAAGACTTACCGGGCAGAGGTTAGGGGTCTGGTCGCGCAGGATACACTTCGTCACCTCGCAGGCGGCGTCCTGCTGGAGGACGGATTCACCCTGCCGGCGAATGTGACACTTGTGGCGCTGCACACCGCCCGCCAGACGAGCATAGTGGATATAGTGATAACCGAAGGTCGAAAGCGCCAGGTGCGCCGGATGTTCGATGCAGTCGGCCACTTCGTAATCCGGCTGGCTCGGACGAAAATAGGCAGCATCGAGCTGGGAAAGCTAAAGCCGGGCGAATGGCGCTTCCTAACGCCGCAGGAAGTGGAAGGCCTCCTGGCGATCGCGTCGTAACCATGCTGAGAACGATTGCACTCATCACAAGCCTCCTTCTGATGCCTGGCATCGCGGGAGCGGTCAAGTACCCCTTGACCATCAAGGACTGCCGGGGGAAGGCGGTCACCATCTCGCGGGAGCCGAAGCGCATCATCTCCCTGGCGCCCAACAACACGGAGATTCTCTTCGCGCTGGGGCTGGATTCGCGGATCGTCGGCGTCACGAGATACTGCGACTATCCGACCGCGGCGAAAAAGAAGCCGAAAGTCGGCGGCCGAACTATCAGCGCCGAGAAGGTTATCTCCCTCAAGCCGGACCTCGTCCTCGCGCACGGCATGTTGAATGACGACGCGATTCGCGCGATTGAGAGCCACGGCCTGAAGGTGGTCGCAATTGATCCGAAGACGATTGGCCAGGTTGTCAAGGATATCCTGCTCGTCGGCAAGATCGCCAACCGGGAAAAGGAGGCGGCTTGCATCGCCGCCCGCATCTCGTCCGCAAAGGCCCTCGTCAAGCGTAAGACAGCGTGCATGAAGACTAAGCCCAGGGTGCTTATCGCAGTCCAGGCGAGCCCTCTATGGGTAGCCGGGCCGCGGACCTTCGTACATGAGATGATAGCGCTTGCCGGCGGTGCTAACCTGGCCTCGGACGCGAAGCCGGGGTTCAACCAGTTCTCCGTAGAGACGGCCGTGTGGCGGAATCCAGACGTCATAATCGGAACCGCCAAAGGAGATAAGCAGGTATTCACCAAAGGCCTCTGGAAAGATACAAAAGCCGCCCGCGCAGGAAGGGTCTACGAGGCCGATCCCGATCTTCTCGTCCGCCCCGGGCCCAGGCTGGCGGACGGCATACTAACCATCGCCGGACTGGTGCATCCCGATGTCTTCGGCAAATCCTGACAGCCATACAGCATCCGTCACGCAGTCGCCGCAGATCGGCTTGAATCTGACGGCCAGGCTGATTCGCGCGTCCGGCATCCTCCTGATCCTGCTCGCTGCCGCGGTGGCGCTCGGCGCCAGCGTGGGAGCAGTGATGGTCTCGCCTGCAGAGGTGGCGAAAGTCATCGGTAACCACATTCTGCAAACCAGCTTCGCGGTGCCCGAAACAGTTGACCGCATAGTATGGCAAATCCACATCCCGCGCATGCTGCTGGGCGCCCTTGTGGGGATGTGCCTCGCAATGGCGGGCGCGGCTCTACAGGGGCTCCTTCTGAATCCGCTCGCAGACCCGTATATGATCGGCGTGTCTTCGGGAGCGGCGCTCGGCGCGGGGATCGCGGTGCTCCTGGGTCTGTCGGGGCTTCTGATGGGCTTCGGAGTGCCGCTCTTTGCATTCCTCTCGGCGCTGCTGGCGGCTGCAGCGGTATATGCTCTTGCACGACGCCGAGCAACGGTATCCATGCTCTCCTTCATCCTTGCGGGGGTCGTCGTCGGCTCATTCATGTGGGCCGTCCTCACGTTCGTCATCAGCATCGCCGGCCAGGACCTGGAGAAGATCGTCTTCTGGACGATGGGCAGCCTGGCGGGACCGGATCCGTGGTCGAGAGTGTTTGTTGTAGCACCGTTCGCGCTGGTGGGGTTCCTCGCACTTTATGCCTTCTCCCGCGATTTGAACATTTTCGCGCTGGGCGAGGAGTCTGCGAGGTATCTGGGGCTGGAAGTTGAATCGCTCAAGCGGATTATCATCGGAACCACGGCGCTGATAACGGCTGCGGCGGTATCGGTGAGCGGGACGATCGGCTTCATCGGCCTGATGGTCCCGCACATCTGCAGGAGGCTGGTAGGCCCGGACCACCGAATCCTGATCCCCTGCTCCGCACTGTTGGGAGCGACCTTTACAATAGCGGCGGACGCGGCCGCACGTACAGTCATGGCGCCGGGCGAAGTTCCCATCGGCGTGGTCACGGCCATTCTCGGCGCGCCGTTTTTCCTGTACCTGCTGAGGAGAACAGATTAGAGAACCCGCTAGCCGTGGGTACTCTTAAAGGTTGGTGATAGACAGCGAATGAAGCGGCCACTCACAATCATAATCGTGATTCTTGTCCTTGCAGCGGTCGTCTATCTGCTGATGCCCCGCCCGCCGGTTATTGATGTCGCGAACGTGGTCAGGGGCGACCTCGACGCCGAGCTGTCCACAACCGGCGTCGTAGAATCCGATCTGTCCGACATAGCGCCGAAGATAGTCTCGCCGGTCGCCAAGCTTCTCGCACAAGAAGGCCAGACTGTCCGGCAGGGACAGGTGCTGGCGCTACTTGACAGATCCGAACTCCTGGCACGGGTGGACGAAGCGAGGGCAACGCTTTCCACAGCGCAGGAGGATCTAGGCCGCGCAGAACAGGCGGTCGTGGTGCAGTCCAAGCAGAGCTCCGCCTCCATCGCGCGTGCGACGGCGGCCGTACGTGCGGCCCAAGCCCGCTTCGCCGATCTGGAGAAGGGAGCTCGCCCCCAGGAGATCGAGCAGGCGAGGAATGCCGTCGAGCAGGCCAAGTCGGAAGCGGATCAGGCCAAGGCTGATCTCAAGCGTGCAGAACAGCTTTACAAGCGGGGAGCGATTCCGGCCCAGGAACTCGACGTCGCCAAAACAGCCGCCAAGGTTGCTGATGCCCGCCTGCGGGCGTCCGAGGAACAATTGGATCTTCTCAAAGCAGGGCCCCGCATAGATGAAATCAAGGCTGCGCGTGCAGAGGTTGCAGCGGCCAAAGCGGCGCTTGCGGAAGCGCGCACGTCGGCCGGCATGGTTAACATAAGGAGACGAGAGGCTGCCGCGGCACGGTCGCAGGTCGAGCGCGCCCAGGCAGCCGTTCAAGCGGCTAAGGCTCAGTTGGACTATGCCGTCATTCGCAGCCCGTTCGCTGGAGTGGTTGCACGAAAGCACCTGGAAGAGGGCGAGGTCGCCGGCCCGCAATCGCCGGTCTATACCCTAGCGAACCTCGAGCGCACCTGGGTTATTGCTGAGGTTGACGAGGAAGACCTATCCGCGCTGGCGCTGGGACAGAGCGTGGAGATAACAACCGACGCGTACCCGGGCAGGAAAGTCCGTGGCTCCGTGGTTCGCATTTCCCCGATTGCCGAACCGAAGGCGGTCGGGCGCGTGCGGGCAAAGATCGTCCGTGCGAAGATAGAAGTGAAATCCTCCGAGCTCCCGCTGAAGCCGGGCATGGAGGTGGACATCACCGGCCGGGTTCCGGTCGGGAAAAACCTGATCCTGGTTCCGAACGACGCACTAATCCAGATCGGGAACAGATACCGGGCATTCGTCGTCCGCAGACGCCGCGTCTATCCAAGATTCGTGACCACCGGACTGTCAAACTACGATTTCACCGAGATCGTGCAAGGGCTCAAGCCCGGCGACCTGGTGGCTACCTCGATGCTCGACCAGCTGCAGCCCGGCCAGAGAGTGCGTGTCCGGAGGCAAGCCGGTGACACAGACTAAATCTCCTCCGCTGATCGAACTCCACGGGGCCGCCAAAACCTACATGATGGGCAAGGTGGCCGTTCCCGCGCTCAAACCGACGGATCTCACAATCAACGCTGGAGAGTTGATCGTCATGCTCGGGCCCAGCGGCTCCGGGAAGACGACCGTTTTGAACTTGATCGGCGGCATCGACAGGCCAACCGCCGGCCGCGTCCTCTTTCGGGGCAAAGACCTCTCTAGAATGAACGAGGATGAGATCACCGAATACCGTCGTACGAGCGTCGGCTTCATCTTTCAGTTCTTCAACCTGATACCTACCCTCACCGCGCTCGAGAACGTCGAATTCGTTGCGGAACTGGTGGAACATCCGGCAGATCCGATGGAAGTGCTGGACGAGGTGGGACTTGCTGAGCGGGCAAACCACTTTCCCAGTGAACTCTCAGGCGGCGAGCAGCAGAGGGTTGCAATTGCCAGGGCGCTGGTGAAGAATCCCCCGCTTCTTCTTGCAGACGAAGTCACCGGCAACCTCGACTACGAGACCGGCAAGCTCATACTCAAACTCATACGTGAAGTCAACCAGTTGAGAAGTATCACCGTCGTCGCAGTCACTCACAATTCGGCCATCGGCGGGATCGCAGATCGGACGATTTGTCTTAGAAGCGGCGAGATCACTTCCATCGAGGAGAATCCCGCCCCACTCGACCCGGAAGAACTGAGATGGTAATTCGAAAGCTCAACCTGAAGTTGGTTCGAGATATCCGCTTCTCTCCGTGGCTTTTCCTCGGCATCGTGCTCGTGGTAACATCGGGTATCACGCTGTTCGACGCGAGCTTCATCTCCTACTACAGCCTCGGCGGATCGTACAATCTCACATACCAAAAGCTGAACATGGCGGACTTTACCGTTGACATGCAGTCAGCGCCCCAGGAGGTCGTGGATCGGATACGGCGCATCCCCGGCGTGAAGCAGGTCGAAGGTCGAGTAGTGGAGGAGCTGGAAATCGAACAGGAACTCGCCACCAAACGTGTCACCGGGCGCATCATCTCGCTGCCGGACCGCGGCCTCCCCACCGTCAACACCCTGCATATTGTCAAGGGCAGGCTGCCCGCGCCCGGCAGCACGCGTGAGCTTCTACTCGAATCGGCATTCGCAAAGTACCACGGATACGAACCGGGCGATTTCATATACCCGGTCGTTGACGATGACAAGATACGGTTTCGTATCTCCGGCATCGCCATGAGTCCAGAGTACATTTATGTCATCCGGAGCCGGGACAGTCCCACCCCGGAGCCGAAGCAATTCGGAGTCATGTTCATGCGCAAGGAGATCGCTGACAGACTGTTCGGAACCTCCGGCGCTGTCAACCAGGTAGCTGTCACCATAGTTCCCGGGGCACAGCGAGCCAGGATCATGCGTCAGGTCGAACAGCTTCTGAGGCCATATGGCGCCGATGAACCCATTCCAAAAGAGAAACAGGCCAGCTACGAGGTGCTCCAACTCGATCTGGAGGGCTTCCGGAACCTGGCGATCTTCTTCCCCATTCTGTTCCTCAGCATAGCGAGCTTGAGCATATACAACCTGCTCAGCCGCATGGTCTTCGCCCAGAGGGCGCAGATCGGCTTCATGAGATCCATCGGATACAGCCGGTCGGCGGTATTGTGGCACTACGTGTTCTTTGCAGCATTGATCGGGCTTCTGGGCTCGGTGGTCGGGACCATATTGGGTTACCGCGCGGCGATCCTGATCACGGATCTATACACCAGCGTAGTCAGCGTTCCGTTCAGGGAGGTGTCACCGCGCTTCGACGTTATGGCAAGCGGAGTGGCGATCTCGCTCGGGGTGGCGATACTCGCCGGCTTGATGCCGGCTCTGTCGGGCGCGAGAATGACTCCCGCCGAGGCCATTCGCACAGAAGCGCCTGCAGTGGGCCGAGTGCCCATCATCGAGAACCTCATCCCATGGCTCAGGAGAGCTTCGTACATATGGCGGCTGCCTTTCCGCCAAGGCCTCAGGTCGCCCAAAAGAACGTATTCCACCGTTGCAGGCATAGCCTCCGCGATTGTCCTCATTCTAGTATCCTCGGGGCTGATGGACTCCACAAAGGCGATGCTTGATTTCTACTTCGAACGAATGTTGCGCTACGACGCCATGGTGGCATTCATACACCCACAGACCGAAGCGCATCTCAGCCAGGTGAAGACGTGGAAAGGCGTACGGCGTGTGGAGCCGCTTCTGCAGGTGCCGGTGAAGCTCGTCCACGGCAACCGCGAGAAGATAACCACTATCTTCGGGGTTGAGCGAGACACGCAGCTTCTCAATCTGACTGACTCAGACGGCTCAAGGGTTTCGATCCCACGGACCGGGATCGCGATCGGCGACAGCCTGATGGAAAGGCTTGGCCTATCCCTCGGGCAGATGGTAACACTCACTCTTCCTGAGAAGACGATTCCGGAACTCGCGGCAATGCCGCCGCCGGGCATGGAAAGCTATCGCACGCAGGTTTTCTCGCGCAGCCGGGGGCTCCAGGAAGTCACGTTCAAGAAACAGGTGCGCGTGGCGCGCAGGGTCTACCAACCCCTCGGAAGCATGACTGTCATATCCATCGAGGAGCTTCGCAACCTGTTCGGACGGGAACTGGAGTTTCCGCCGGACGCTATAAGTGCCATCATGGTGAAGGCGGACGGACGATATATCGAGGAAATAGAGCAGAAGCTGTACGACCTATCGGGAGCAGCTTCGGTCGTTGATATCCGCGACACAAAGCAGGAGATCAACAGAATGATGGAGACCAGCAGGACCTTCATCGCCGTGATGTTCGGGTTCGCCGTTGCTCTAGCTTTCGTCGTCATCTTCAACGCCACGACGATGAATGTTCTCGAGCGAACCAGGGAGACGGCATCAATGCGTGCGCTGGGCGTCGGCCGATGGCAGATCGCCTGGATGGTAACGATTGAGAACCTCAGCACGTGGGCCCTCGGAACGATGGTCGGAGTTCCGTTCGGCCGCTGGCTGGCGGGTTACTTTGTGCGGCTCTACGAGAGCGAGTTGTTCCACATGCAGGTAGTGGTCTTCCCCAGAACCTACGTGTGGATCGTACTGGGAATCCTCGTGACCGTGCTCGTATCCCAGATCCCCGGGATAAGATACCTTAGCAAGCTGGATCTGGCCTCGGCAACGAAGGAGGTCGGGGGATAGGACCGCCAATTACTTGCCAGTTCGCGCGAAGTGGGAAATGGGAATACTATCGGCGGAGTACGGCGATGGCAGGTCATCGGGCAGAGCCCGGCAAGCAACATGATACGAAGGCGGAAACACCAGGACAGGATGAACTCTTGCGAGATCTCAACCAACAGGTCGTGGCGCTCACGAAGGAACTACACTGGATGAGGAAACTGCTGGAGAAGCTCCGGCTCCAGCAGTACGTGCAGGCATTGCTGAACGTCCGCCGCATTGCGTGGGTGAGTTTCTTCATGGGGATTTTGAACGGCCTGGGGGCTGCAATCGGCGCCACGCTAGTCCTCGCCCTTCTGCTCTACATCCTCAGCCGCCTGGAAGTACTTCCCCACATCGGCCGGTTCGTGTCGGAAATAGTGAAGATCGTCCAGCAGCAGAAGCCGTAAAGGGAAGGGATCCAGGGGTCAAGGGATCCAGGGTTCCAGTCCTACTCGTACTTGTACTCCTATAGGTCAATACGCCGTCAATCACCTCGCCGTCAGCTCGCGCAGCAGTTCGGTGTAGAATTTGTAGTTCTCGAATGGCACGTCGGGCGGGACGGTGTGGTCTATTCCGGGGATGTAGCCGCCCGAATCTATCATCTGCGGGACTTTGCGCTTTAGTTCGTGCTCGATGGCTGCTTTGTCCTTCGAAAGCACGCGCTTGTCTATGCCGCCCCAGAGGACGAGCTTGCGCCCGTATTTTTCCCGAATCTCGACAGGTTCCATGGCGGCGGCAATCTCCAGCGGCAGGAAGACGTTGACTCCAGCTTCCACAAACAGGTCGAGGAGCCGCCAGTTGTTGCCGTCCGAATCCACCATTATGTGCTGGATACCATAGGAGCGGATATGGGCGATAACCTCCTTGTAGTACGGAAACATGAACTCCTCAAACAGGTTGGGGCCGATCAGTGGGCCGCTCTTGAAGGCCATGTCCTCCCAAATGTACACGCAGTCTATATCCAGGTTCGGCAGCGTGCGGTCGAAGATCCCCTTGTAGAACTCGACCCAGTGCTCTGCTATATCGTGGATCAGCCCCGGATCGTCGTAGTACATATACGCGAGATGCTCCTCGCCGAACAGATTCCGCGGAAGGCCGTATGCGCCGCAGATGAGCAGGCCCAGCATGAAATCCCGATCCGCATAGCGATTCCGAACCTCCTCCCAGTCCGGGTATCGCTCCGGGCTTGCCGGATCGAGCCGCCATTTGATATTCTCCCAGTCCCGGCGGTTCGATACGGGGAACTTCAGGAACTGGGGCATCGAGAACTCCGCCCTATCCTTCCGCTCGCGTTTTATTATCCCATCCTGATCCCTATATGTAACGGTGCGCTCGTCCTCCTCAAGCACCTCACGCTCAAAAGCGGGGCTGAAACCGCACGAGGTAAAGCCCGAATTGACAGGGACATACTCACGCCGATCCATCCCGAAGTACTGCTCGGGCGGCACGTCGCGCGGCAGGCCCTCGGCATACCAACGTTCGACGGTGGCGCCCCAAAATCCCAGGCAATCCCACCTCGGCGGATGGTCCACCTGCTCGAAGTTGCAAACCTTGAAGAAGCGCTCACGAGAATTCATCGCCAAACTCTCAACCTACCCTTCACGGCCAAGCCGAACATAGATTTCAAATCGCAACTAGCTTTCCCGCATGCCTTGCGGAATTCCTCCGAGCAATCGGTAACGGGCAGACGAGCCATCCCCCGCGTTTGGCAGGCGAAAACGGCGGGTAACTAGACTTAGCATCGCGCCGGAGGTCGTCCGCATGCCGATTACAATACCTAAAAGGATAAGCGAGACTTTCCAACAGGCCCTGCAGGCCCTAAATAAATCCAACGTTCCCTACGTGGTCGGCGGCGCCTTCGCCCTCCACCACTATACCGGGATATGGCGCAACACGCACGATCTGGACGTTTATATGGAGCGCAAAGACGCGCCGGCAGCGATTGACGCGTTATCCCGGGCCGGATTCCACGACTATGGCGAGATGGCGGCAGGCGATAGACAATGGATTTACCACGCGACAAAGAACCGCGTGCTAATAGATGTAATCTGGCAGCCGCCGAACCATCTATCGCCGGTTGATGAGAGCTTCTACGCACGCAGCCGGCAAGGCACATTTCTGGATGTGCCTGTGCGATTCATGCCGCCGGACGAACTGATGTGGGCGAAGATATTCACCATGAACCGGCATCGCTGCGACTGGCCGGACGTCTTTACCCTGGTGCGAGCATGGCCGCGGACACTTGACTGGCAGCGCCTTGTCCGGAAGCTGGGCGAGCATTGGGCTGTCTTGCTCTCGTTCATTATACTCTACGATTGGACATACCCGGGCGATAGGCAGTGCATACCCCAGGAGATCAGGGACGAGCTTCTGGATAGAAAGATGAGAATGCCCATTGTGTCCGAGGAGCCTGCACGGGAAGCCATACTCGACCCATGGATCCACAGCCGCCCCGCATTGCCATAGAAGGGTGATCACATGCTGATCGGCGCGATGAACAACCCTATGCTTGATGTAGTGGAGGAGATAAAGACTTACGCAGAATACGGCTTTGACTTTATTGACCTGACGCTGGAGCCCGAACTGGCTTATTCGGCTACCTTACCTGTGGACAGGGTAAAGGATGCACTCGACCGAACAGGGCTGGGAATCATAGGTCACACAGCATATTACCTGCCCATCGCCTCCCCAATCCCCGAAATTCGTGAATGCGCGCTGGCCGAGATCGAGCGCGACCTTCAGATTTTCTCGCTTCTTGGCGCGGAGAGGGTCAACGTGCACCCATTCGTCCGGGCGCCGCTCCACGAGACACGATGGATTAGAGAAATGAACATAGCAGCCTTCCGGCGGCTGCTCCTGCGGGCGAAAGAGCTTAATCTCAAGCTAATGCTGGAGAATTCCCCACCCCACTTCAACACGCCGCGTGACCTTTCACTGGTTTTCTCGGCCGTGCCCGAACTGGGGTTCCTACTGGACGTAGGGCACGCGAATCTGGAGGCGGAGCACAACCTGACTGTGGAACTCGCATCGCTGTTTGCCGGACACCTCAAGCACGTGCATTTTTCGGACAACAACGGCGGAAGCCTGGACCTTCATCTCCCCCTGGGAGTTGGGAAGATAGATTGGAGATGGATAGTGCATATCTTGAAGCGCGTCGGCTACGATGGCACAATCACGCTGGAGGTATTTGCAGAAGATCGCGATTACCTACTAATCAGCAAGGATAAGCTGGAAAAGCTGTGGCAAGAGGTTTAGGCAAAACGGTCCGCCGTGGCGGACCGTTTTGCGAGGCTAGAAACTAGAAGTCAGGTTACCCTAAGCTGCCTTTGGAGCCTTCTTACACGACTTAATCAGAGCCTCCCGGGCGACGCTGATCAACTCGGCGGCGTTTGTGCCATCAGCAGGGTAAACCGCAAACCCAATGTACGACTTAAATGCAGCAATGTATTTGGACCCGCCAACCGTGGATGGAGCCCGGTCTATTGCAGTGCATACTCGCTCGCAGATCAGGCTGGCTTTCCCATTGGCATGCGAGAGGACCAGGCCGAATTCGCAGTCGCCAAGTCGGCCTACGATGTCACATCTCCGCACCGCGCGCTTTACGAACTCTGCCAGGCTGCACAGCGCATCATCCCGGTGCATCGCACCATACTTCACGCCAAACTCGTCCAGTCCGTCAACTGCGATAATGGCGAAGGCCACCTCCGCTCTACCCCTGGCAGCTCGAGTCAACTCCTCCGCCAGACGATCCTCCAGATAGTCGGCAGTATACAGTCCAGTCAAGCTATCTATCACGGAATCCTCCATTTCGGCGCCCGGGCCTTCAGGTCGCCTGCTCGCTAATTGAAGCTGCATTTGCATCTCCCGTATCTCCTCAGTCGTCAGAATGCGCCGCAGCTTCCTCGTGCCACTTCTCAATATGTGCGACACGTAATTACAGGATATGCCAAGCTTCTTCGCAATCTCCGTTTGGTTTAAGCTGTTGAAGTAGAATTCCTGGATGACCTTCTGCTCAATCAGCTTGAGCTTGTTCATCGCCATCTCCAGGACTATCTTATCCTCAACGGGCAATTGGAAAGTCGTATACCTGTCATCCTTAACCTTATCGAGGTCCACCTTAACCCCGGCCACCTCATCCTGGTCGCAGTCGAGCGAGGCCACCTTGAAAATCTCCCTTGTGGTCAGGATTTCGGCGACAGTATCTTCGGGCAAATGCATGATCCGGCCGATTTCCTCGTTCGTGGGCTGCCTACCCAGATCGTGGCAGAGCGACTCGGTGACCCTGGCTATCTTGTGGTTGAGTTCCTGGAGCCAGGCCGGCTCCTTGATTATCTTGCCCCTGTCCCGGAGTGCATGCTTGATCTGACCTATGATGAAGTGCGTAGCGTATGTGGAGAACTTAACTCCCTTAGCCGCATCATACAAATCAGTAGCCGTGATTAAGCCGATATACCCCTCCTGTACCAGATCCTCGAGGGGTTCGCCCGAACCCAAAAACCTGCGAGCGATGCTCTCCACGAGGGGCTTGTACTGAAGGACTACTCTATCCCTCACCTGTATATCTCTGGTAGACAGGTAATCCACGAGCAAATCGTGTACCTGCTCTTCAGTCAGTTTTCCTTCTTGTTTGGTTTTCATCAGGCTACAGTTATGAATTAAAGAGTTACCGGCCTCAGGCCTATCCGATTGAGCTAACCAGCTTGAAGATCGGTCCCATAACGGATATGGCAATGAATCCAACTATCACACCCATGAAGACGATGAGCATCGGTTCGATCAAGGACGTAAGGCCCTTGACAGCAGAATCAACTTCTCTCTCGTAGAACTCCGAAACCTTGATCAGCATTTCGCTCAGCCGGCCGGTTTCTTCGCCGACATCGATCATGTGAACGACCATAGCCGGGAACAGGCCGGTGCCTTCCAAAGGCGCGCTTATCTTCTGCCCCTCACGCACGCTCTGCCTGGCGGTTTCCACAGCCTTTGCTATCACGGAGTTTCCGGAGGTCTCGCCCACGATCTCCAGAGCGCGCATCATCGGCACGCCGCTGCTGACAAGCGTGCCGAACGTCCGCGCGAACCTCGAAATCGCCATCTTCTGAACGATGTCGCCGACAACGGGCACCCTCAGCTTGAGGTTGTCAATATAGTACCTGCCCGCAGGCTTCGAACCGGCATAGCGTATGCCGAATACCCCGCCGACTATAAGAGCAAGGGGAACGTACCAGAAAGTTTTGAACAGCGAGCTTGCGTCGAACAGGAGACGAGTGTAGATCGGCATCTGCACGTCCATGCTGAGGAAGATCTCCTTGAACTTCGGCAGCACAAAGGTAAACAGAGCGCAGATCATACCGAACGAGAAGATCAGCACTATGATAGGATACATCATGGCCGACTTGATTTTCGCGCGAATTTCCATCTCGCTTTCGAGGAAGCCTGAAACTCTGTCCAGAATCTCGTCCAAAATCCCGCCTAGTTCCGCCGCTCTAATCATGTTGATGTACAGCTTGGAGAACACGTTCGTATGCTTCGAGAATGCATCGGTAAGGCTCAGGCCGCTTTTTACATCGCGCATGGCCTGCCCGAGAACTGATTTCAATACCTCATCCTTCGTCTGGTTCTCCAGGATATCCAGGCACTTGATGATGCTCACGCCGGCGTTTATCATCGTCGCAAACTGCCTGCTGAACACTACCAGCGACTGGAGCTTCAGCTTTTTAAACTTGGACATGCCGCCGAACGAGAGACTCGACTTCTTCCGCTCGACGATGTTGGTGACGTGATATCCCTGCTCCTGCAGCTTGGACAGTACGAACTGCTGGTTGTCGGCGTTTACGTTGCCCCTCACGTTCTTTCCCGACGTATCTACCGCGGTATATGCAAATCTTGGCATTGTGATTCAACCCCCAGTGCTACTGTAGCTAATGGTCATTTAACAAGCGTAGGAAGTTTTCCCTATCAACCGCACGACATACGGCGTCTTCGTAGCTGATGATTCCTCTCTTATGCGCCTCCGCGAGTATCTTATCCATCGAGCGCATACCTTGCTGCCCGCCCGTCTCGATAGTCGAGTATATTTGGTGACTCTTGCCTTCCCGGATCAGGTTTCGGACAGCCGCTGTCGCTATCATAATCTCAACGGAGACGAAGCGGCCACCGCCGATCTTAGGAATCAACTGCTGGGCGATAACCGCCTCCAGCGTATTGGATAGCTGAATCTTGATCTGGTCCTGCTGGTGCGGAGGAAACACGTCCACGACGCGGTCTATCGTCTGCGGCGCATTCCTGGTATGCAGGGTGCCGAACACGAGGTGGCCGGTTTCAGCCAGCGTCAGAGCGGTCGCTATTGTTTCCAGATCGCGCATCTCTCCAAGGAGTATGATGTTGGGATCCTCTCTAAGCACCGCCCGGAGGGCATTCTCGAAGGAATCGGTGTCCGTGTTCAACTCGCGCTGGTTGACCATGCTCTTCTTGTGCCTGTGGAGATACTCGATCGGGTCCTCGATGGTCATGATATGGCACTCGCGCTCGTTGTTTATACAGTCAATCATGGTTGCGATCGTAGTGGACTTGCCGCTGCCGGTCGGACCAGTGACAAGAATGAGGCCGCTGTGTTTTCGCGTCAGATCCTTGAGCAATGGAGGAAGTCCAAGCTCCTCCATGCTTGGTATCTTGCCCGGGATCGCCCGCATTGCCACGCCGACGCAGCCACGCTGGCGATAAACATTCACCCTGAACCTGCCGACATCCTTGATGCCGTACGAGAAATCAAGCTCTCTGGTCTTCTCGAACCACTGAATCTGCTCGTTGGTCAATATGTCATAAATCAGGCGCTGTGTATCCCTTGGGCTCAGGTACTCATATCCCGTCGGTACGAGACGCCCATCCACCCTTATCATCGGAGGCAGATTAACCGTCAGGTGAAGGTCCGAAGCCCCATGCTCTACAACCAACCTGAGCAAAGTATCCAGATGCACATCCGCCACGGACTTCGCACCGGCAGGAGCTGAAACCTTTTCATCGAATCCAAGCAGATCCACTTCCTGCAACGCTTTGCTCCTTCGCAACGCCCCGGGCTCAGCCGGAGTAGATGACTCTCAAAGATTCCTCAAGAGTAGTCAAGCCTAGAAGAATCTTCTCCAGCGCATCATCTCGAAGCGCTTTCATGCCAGCCTCGATGGCTGCTTCCTTTATGGAATAGGACGACGCCTTCGCCAATATCAGATCGCGGATTTTGTCCGTTATGGGCATCAATTCGTAAATACCGATTCGGCCCCTGTATCCGGTGCCCTTGCACTGCTCGCAGCCTCGGCCTCGGCAGAAGGTGACTTCCGCACCCTCATCTATGTTCATGCCCAATCGCTTAATAGCGTCTCTCGGCGGCGTGTAGGTTTCCTTACACTTGGCACAGACCAGCCTGAGCAGCCTCTGCGCCAACACGCCGACCACCGCCGACGCGATTAAGAAGGGCTCGACCCCCATGTCAACCAACCTGGTTATCGAGCCAGGCGCGTCGTTTGTATGCAGAGTCGCCAGGACCAGGTGGCCCGTCAGCGCCGCTTCTACAGCGATCATAGCGGTCTCCTGGTCCCGGATTTCGCCTACCATGATGATGTCCGGGTCCTGCCGCAGCATCGTCCGCAGGCCCGATGCGAATGTGAGTCCGGCCCTCGGATTGACCTGTGTCTGGGTAATGCCGGCCAGTTCATACTCCACCGGGTCTTCAATCGTCAGAATGTTCTTCTCGCCAGAGTTAAGCTTGCTAAGCACAGAGTAAAGGGTCGTAGACTTCCCGCTTCCAGTCGGACCCGTGACCAGGATGATGCCGTATGTACGGCTGATGATTGACTCGAACATCTCCAGGGTCTGGGGGAGGAAGCCCAGCTTGCTCAACCCTATCATGACGGAATTCTTGTCGAGCACTCGCATTACGACCTTCTCGCCGTGGATATTCGGCAACGTCGAAACGCGGAAATCGTACTGCTTGCCGCCAACGGTGGCGCTGATGCGGCCATCCTGAGGCGCCCGCTTCTCGGCAATATCCATGTCCGCCATGATTTTGATTCGGGATATCAGCGACGCCTGCACTTTCTTCGGCACGATTAACCCATCATGCATTATGCCGTCTATTCGATAGCGCACCCGAAGCGAGGCCTTTCCAGGCTCCAGGTGTATATCGCTGCACCTATCCTGTATCCCTCTCGTGATAATGAGGTTCGCCAGGCGTACGACAGGCGCTTCCTCGCTAAGCTCCCTCAATTCCTCTATGCTTATGTCATCGTCGGTCTTCTCCTCTTCCGTTACAGCGATCTCCGAGGTCTGGAAATCATCCATTAACTCGCTGACGGCCTCGGCGGTGGACGCACCGCCGGAATAGTGCTCTGAGACGGTGGATAATATATCCTCTTCGGTAGCAATCACCGGCTCGATGTCCGCCCCGGTGATCAGGCGCACCTCGTCCAAAGCGAAGACATCGAGGGGATTCTTCATCGCCAGGGTGAGCGTGCCGTCACTCTTTGCGATTGGAATTACCTTATACCGGCGCGCAATGTCTTGCGAGATGCACTTGACCGCCTCTTCCTGGATTGGATAGTCCGTTAAATCAACATATTGGACCCCCCACTGTATGCCCAGGCATCTGGCTTTGTCACGCTCGGTGACCAAGCCCATGCTAACCAATACATCACCGATCTTCTGGCCAACGCCTAACTGCCGCCCTTTTTCCACGGCCTGGTTTAACTGCTCGTCGGTGATAAGTCCAGCGCTTACGAAAATCTCGCCGATAGATTTCTTTTGCATACGATGTCTCTATGTCTCCGTCATGAGACAAGGGCGGGCCCACCTCGGACATCTACCATGATGGGCCCGCACTCAAGTTTACTCGAACCTCGGAGAGGTGTGTCTCGCATAATCGCTGCTCGCATTTTGCCGCAGCGCTAGGTTGCCGAAAGAATCCTCGGAGTAATGAACATCATCACCTCCGAGTTGCTCTTCGTCTTCTTATCGTACCTAAAGAGCGATCCGATGATGGGCAAATCCTTAAGGAATGGAATCCCCGACATGGTACTGATTTCTTCCTCCTTGATCAGCCCGCCGATGACGATGGTCTCGCCATCCTTCACACGGATCGTGCTGTCAACGAAACGCCTCGAGATCAGTGGGAGAGCCAACTTAACCTCAGCCAGCTCCTTCCACGCGACGATAACGCTGACCTCGGGGTGCAAATTCATAGTGATGTATCCGTCCGAGCTTACTCTGCTCACACAGTGCAATTGCACACCAACCCTGGCGGTCTCGGTGGTTACAGTAGTGCCCTGGGCGTTCCTATCAACGCGGGTAACGTACTTGATCTCATCACCTATGAATATGCTTGCCGGCTTACCATCCAGCACCGACACGTTAGGCTTGGCCAGTACCTTACCCTTGCCGGATTGAACAATAGCCTTCAGCGTAGCTTCTATCGAAAGTGCTGTTCTTGAAAAACGGCCCACGGCCGCGGCAGAATCGCCTGTGCTCCTGTTCTCATCCAGTTGAAAGGTGCTCAGCGTGCCGAATTCGCCTCCCCAATCAATACCCAGGTCCTTAGCACCCGTATCGCTAAGGTCAACTACTTTGGCCTCGATCACTATCTGCCGCTGAGGCACATCCACTTCTGCGAGGAAGTCCCTAGCTCTGGCAATTGCTTCCTGAGTTCCCTGGAGTATCAGCACCTTCGGAGGCGACTTTTGGGCCTCTCCAGCACTGGAAGTGCTCGCTGAGCCACCTTCTATGGAGACAGCGCTCGGGCAATCTAACTTGAAGCCCTGAGTCGGCCCTACGGAAACCCTCAGCCCTTGAACACAGCTCATCATTAAGGATGGAAGCTCGCTTATCTCTGCGTACTTGACTTCGTATGCCTCCATAGTGGACGACGCGGCGGCGGCGGACATTGATTCCTCGATTGCCGACACCATCGCCTTCGCGGCCTGCACGTCCGCCGAACTACCGGAGAGCACCAGGAAGGCCGGCCCCGTCGGGCTGGACTCCTTCTCCTTGGTACCACCACCCGTGGATACCTGCACCATTCCAAATTCTTTCTCCAGCAAATTGCTTGCAACCGCCGGGTCTGTGTACTGGAGCACAATTACCTCCGTAGCCTTCTGGTCGCCCCCGGCGCCACCCGCGGCTAGAGATTTGAGATTATCGGGAGTACCCACGACGTAGGATCCGTCCGCGTATGCGAACTTGTACCCGCTGAGATTGGTTACCAGCTTCAGCGCCTCTTCAGCGGTCACTTTGCTCAGCGAAACGGTGACGTTCCCTTTCACGTCCGGGCTGGCTACTACATTCTCACCGCTCTGCACGGCAAGCGCCTTCAGCACATCGTGGAGATCGCTCGCTACGAAATCCAGAGATATGGTCTTAGGCGCCGCTTTGGGAACGGAAATTTCCACCGGGGTGTTCTGAACCACCATAGGCTCTGCGCTGGCAACCAGAACCGACTTATTCCCGAAATCAAGCGCAGGTTCAAGCTCAACTGCACTCGACGCAAATGCCCTGATCGGTTTCGCCGCAGCAACTAACACAGGCTCCACCGATACTTCCGGCGTGCTGATCGTTGAAATCGGCTCCAACTCTACCTTCGGTTTAGCGGATTCCAAAGCAGCTCGGGCGCCTTTAACGACAGTTACAACAGAGCGGGCGATCCGCCGCGGCGGACCGGCCTTCCGCACCGTGATGATCGTTCGGCGCTTGCCGTTTTCAAAGCGCATGGAGTACTGCCTGACACCGGTCGTACCGACAGCAATCCGGGCTACCGGAGGCGAACTCCTAAACCACCAGCACTTGACCGTCTTGATTCCTCCGCTATTGATGTCAACTCGCTTCTTCTGCGTCCGATCCAGATAGCCATCCAAATCGAACACTATGTATCGGCCTCCGATTCTGCTGTCGCGCACGGAGAGCGGCCCGCTGCTGGCAACGGTAATCTGCACGGAGTCAGCAAGATCGGCAACATCCACCTTCTGAATGGACTGGCGGCTCGCGCACAACGGCGCCGAAATACTCGCCGCTAAGACCACGGCCAGAACGGCAACCGCCCAAAACCTCCGAGATGAACGCGCCCTGTCGGCGCCTACTTCGATTGAGCTTATGGAAAATCTATACCCGTGCCCCATCTTAACTCGCATCACTACCTCCTAACTTTAACACAAGTTTGTCCCTCACATGCTGCTTACGTCGTCGTGCTGCTCCCCAACCTCAGAACAAGGCTCTTATTGTTGTATCTGAGCCGAACGCCAGCCCGCGATATGGACTCAACGGTGTACTTACCGTCAATTATCTGGCCCTCACGAACGATATATCGTGTATTCTCACCCCCGCGGATGATAGCGACATCCATATCTCCTTCGATGATACCTGTAAGCCGCAGCTCCTGCTCACCGCCCGAAGGAGATAGATTATTGACCCTGATAGGCTCAGTGGTCAGGGAAGGCATCGGTAGAATCGCCGGCATCGTTCCCGAACCTGCAAACGGGGGTAGAGGTGAACTCCCCTCGCACGGCGTCCCCGAACCAGCCCCTTTTGGACCAACCTGCGGCACAAATGGATCCCTCGCCTTTAGCTCTCCACAGACGGGTATGGACGGCCCGGTATCAGCCTGGACCTCTTCCGAAGATGCCGAAGCATCCTCCCGTACCTGTGACTGTCGAGCCTCGCGAGGTCCCGCTTTGCCGCCTGTGCCGATCACCCTGTACACTCCGACGGCTGCGACAACAGCTATCAGGCAGCATAGAATGATCAACTGAACCTTTTGATTTTGTCCGCTCTTCATATTTCACCTCTGCCAGCTTTGGCCGACATCCGGCCCGGCTCTGCCTTATGTATTACCGCCGGGACCGTGTTCTTCAGGATAAACGCGGTGGTGCTGAGCCGCACGGCCAACAGCGGCGAAGAGGTATCCATAGATTGCCCCACCGGACTTATCTGCACATCTTTCACTGTGATGATCTTCGGGAAGCATGTAATCTCTTCAAGGAAGCGCACCACATCCCAATACTTGCCTTTGAGCTCCAGGTCTATGTCCAGCTTGTCGTATGGTTCAGGCTTCTTAGGCTTGGGAGCCTTTTCCTTATCCTCCGTCGCCGGAGCGCTCACGGGAGTTTGCTCCACGGGCCTGGGTCGCACACCGACCACACGCAAGTTAACCTTCTTGCCCAAATCCTCAACCTGCCTCAGCAGGGTTGGGACATATGCCTTCGTGGACACCCCCTGCTCCAGGGCGCCGAGCGTAGTCTGCGCATCAAGATAGTTCTGTTCGACTACCGTCAGTCGTTTCGCTACCTGCTCGCTATCGGCGAGTTTCTCCTGCTTCTCATTAATCTTGACCTCCAGGGCGTGAAGCCTGGAGGCCCCTTTGTGGTAGGTAAAACCGCACACCAGAAGCAGAACAAATGCCAGCGCCACCAGGCAAATCAGAGCCTTCTTGGAGGGCTTAATTCGTGGCATTGTTTGATGCCCCCCCCTTCTGCGGTTCGTTTGACTTCATCAGAGCGGCCAGTTGGAACTCAACACACTCGACCGCCCTGCTCTCGTTCCCCTGCGTATAGTTCAAATCAACCCGCTCAAACTCAGGAAATTGATTCAGCCTGAGCATGGTTTCTCCGATAAGCGCCTGGCTGACGGACACACCACGCAGGCTGAGCGTTGGCGGAGGCGCAGGCTGACTCCTCGCCAACCCCGTGACCGCAGGCCGTGTCGTCGCTACCGAGCTCAACCAGGTATTCGCCGGCATGCTTCGAGCCAGATCCTGAAGAACGGTATACCACAGCAACGTCTGCTCCCTGGAGTCGCTAAGCAGGTCGAGACGCGGCTGTAGTTTCGCAATTTCGCTCTCATACTGATGTATCTTATCTACGGTAGGCTTGATTTTCGCCAGCTTCCGGTCGAGGCGATCTGACTCCCACCCGGCAGTGAACACCCGGGTTGTCATGAAGCCCAACAGGCAAAGGATGACCGCCAATTCAGCGGCGACCACAAGGAGCGTGACACAGATCAGCTTTTCAAGTCGCTTCCTCTCCGCCCCACGGATTGCAATCATGTTGATAGATGGCATCGTTCTTCCTTCCTTTTCGCACCCCTATTGCTCAGGCAAGGCTTGTAATGTCAGGCAGCCGCGCGCATCTGCGCCGCCGCGGACATCTCCTTTGCGGCTAAACCGAACGCTGTGGCCAGGAGTGGAACGTCCTCCTCGTTGAGGCCCGCCGCGGATGACAAATCAATGAAATCCGCGAGGGCTGGATTTCCTGTGCTCACGTCAATGCTCAACCGGTTCTTGGTATAAGCAGCCAAGCCATTTAGCCTTGCCGTGCCGCCAGTCAGGATAATCTTATCCACAGTCGTGTCCGCAGCCCCATCAGGAAGCTGCGACTGCAGGTAGTTTATAGAACGCCGAATCTCCCGCAGCACTTCATCTACGAGGGACTGAATCACTTTCAGGCTCGAGTCCCCTGCAGCGCCTGGGGGCAAATCCACAAGTTCGCTCAGATCGAGTGAGTACTTCCGCTGCTCAGCCTCATCCTCCGAGCAGTTTTCCGCACTCTTGATCGCGTTGGTGAGACTGCTTCCGGCGATTGGCACCGTTCGCGTCAGCGCCAGACTACCTTTGCAGGCAAGATTGATCTCCGTATGGCTGGCGCCTATGTCCAACAAAGCCACTGTGCTCTCCATGAGACTCTGGTCCGGATTGTACTCCAGCAAGGCCCGGAAAGTAGCAAATGCCTCCACGTCCACTGCAAGAGGCTCCAGACCGGCATGCTCCAGCACACTGACCCTGCTATCTATCATGGCCTTGGGAGCAGCCACAAACATCACTTTCATCTGCCCCGGCTCATCGCCGTCCCCAAGAATCTCAAACTCCACGACGCTGTCTTCGACCGATGTCGAGATAAACTTACTAGCTTCGAAATGGATAGACCTTCGGAGAACCTGTTCGGTCATCTTCGGAAGCTGCACGTGTCGCACCAAGACTCCGGGGCCAGCGATCGCCACAACTCCGTTTGTGGCCTTAATACCAGCAGAACGGATGGCGAACTGGATCGCCGCCGCCACCTCGGGCACATCGACTACAGCTCCTTCCCTAACCGATTCGGGAGGAGTCGGGCACGTGGTGGCATGCGATATTACGAATCCTTGCCTCGACGGCTCGGCATGTACTATCTTGATGCTGCTGCTACCGATATCCACCCCCACTACGCTCTCGTTCGCAAGCAGGCGCGAGAATACCACCGGATTGCCTCCTTTATGAGCCAGCTAGATTTCGGGAACGTCAGGCGAGGGGCGAAAAACATGAACTGCCGGATGTTGGGCCGTCTGCGAAGAATATAATCGTCATGAAGAATGCCCAGAAACAGGTCTGCCCCTCTGTCCGCTTTACCCTGTATTTAATTATCGTCTGGGATCGGAAAACATGGAGGGCTATTTCAGAAAATCAAGGAGAACTACGGGGTAGGCTCACGAGAGGCACGAACTTAAATCTAATATATTCAGCCAACAGGTCATGGGAGGTAAAAGCCGGCTGAAGGCTTAACATACCGGCAAGTGCATTTGCTGGTAAACTCGAATTAGGCGGAGCGGACAAATGATGCCGACACGACGTGAGTTTATAAGGCTTCTTGCGGCAGGATCTGCAGCCTTCGCTTCCGGCAAGGTCGCCGCGCTTGGGCAAGACGCAAAAACGCGAAGGCCGAACATCCTTTTCCTGATGACGGACCAACATCGCGCGGACTGCCTCGGCTGCTATGGCAACTCGATCATCAAAACGCCCAACTTCGATCGGCTGGCGCGCGAAGGGATGCGCTTTGTGCACGCTTATAGCTCCGTTCCGACCTGCACGCCCGCCCGCGCCGGGCTGCTAACCGGCCTCTCCCCCTGGCATCACGGCATGCTGGGATACGGACAAGTGGCGGACCGTTATCCCCTCGAGCTGCAGCGCGCCCTACACGACGCCGGATACTATACATTCGCTATCGGGAAGCTGCACTACTTCCCGCAGAGGAACCTGCACGGCTTCGATGGAGCGCTCTTGGACGAATCCAGCCGCGTGGAGACCGAGGATTTTGTGGACGACTACCGCCAGTGGTTCAAGGCCAGGGCTCCCGACCTCGATCCCGATGCCACCGGCATAGGATGGAACGATTATCGCGCCCGCGCCTATGTCCTGCCCGAGGAGTTGCATCCCACGCACTGGACCGGCGAAACGGCCGCGGATTTCATTCAGAAATACAATCGGCCTGAACCTTTCCTGCTCATGGTATCCTTCGCACGTCCGCACAGCCCTTACGATCCGCCGTCCAGGTTCATGCGCATGTATAACGAAGCCGACATGCCGCTCCCCTACATCGGCAAATGGGCTGAGAAGTACGCTCCCGTGGAGCGCAGGCCGGACTACGATATCTGGCATGGCGATCCTGGGCTGGCGCAGGTCCGCCGATCGCGCAGAGGCTATTACGGCGCCGTCAGCTTCATTGATGAACAGATCGGCTGCATCATCCGTGTTCTGGAGAAGCGCGGCATGCTGGAGAACACACTTATTCTGTTTACATCCGACCACGGCGACATGACCGGCGATCACCACTTCTGGCGTAAAGCCTATCCCTACGAGTCATCGGCGGGAATCCCGATGCTGATCCGCTGGCCGAGAACGATGGGAATGGAGAACCGTCGAGGGAAAGAGCTCACCCAGCCCGTCGAACTGCGGGATGTATTCCCCACATTCCTGGACGCCGCCGGAGAGGCGATTCCCCAGTCACTGGACGGCAAAAGTATGCTCCCACTCATTCGCGGCGAAACCGAGGGCTGGCGGCCTTACATAGACCTGGAACACGATGTCTGCTACAGCGGAGAGATTCACTGGAACGCGCTGACCGATGGCCGATGGAAGTATATCTATCACGCGCTTAACGGAAGCCAGCAGCTTTTCGACTTGAAGAACGATCCCGGGGAATTAAATGACCTGGCCGCGGACCCAAGCTGCGCGAGGACTCTGAAGGCATGGCGGCATCGACTGATCGAGCACCTTTCCGAGCGGGGCGAAGAATTCGTGAAAGACGGAGACCTCATCCCCCGGCCGCAGAGGATGCTCTACTCGCCCAATTATCCAAGGTAGGACGCGAGCCAAGTAGCCTGAAAAAACAGTGACGAACTCCGTCCCAAAACCTGAAAGGCCCCGATTCAGGCTGATGTAAACCGGGGCCTGGCATATCCTGGCGCCCCCGACAGGATTCGAACCTGCGCACCGGGCTCCGGAGGCCCGCGCTCTATCCCCTGAGCTACGGGGGCGCCTTGCACGCTCATTCTATCAAATTCGCACCCAGGCGTCAACGAAAGGCGCTCGGCAAACAAGCGAAAACCTGCGTTCCCAGTCACCCGTGCAAATAAATTCACAAGCCGCAGCAATACAAAGCACCAATCCGCAGAACCTTGCAGGACTTCCGTACGTCTAATTGATGTAAGGGTTACGGATATCCGTGCGAAAACTGCACAATCCAACTTGAAAGAGGAGGAAACTCAAATGCTTCACAACAGGCAGGGAAAGATTCTCGTGATCCTTGTCGTGCTCGCCTTGGTGGTTGCTGTGGCTGTGATAATCGCCAGCAAGCCGAATCCGGCGGCCGCGCAGATGCCGCGCGCGATGGGCGAGGCTCCGCCGCCGCCACCGGAACCAGGGCCAGAGAACTACATGCAGCCACCACCTCAGACGCGCTGGACGAGGCCGTCGCCCATGATGGGCATGGCAGCCAGCGGGGCGGCAGCGATCGCCGCTGCGGGAGAGTATGTTTACGTGGTGCAGGGGAATACGCTTTACCAGTTCTCCGCGCGGACGCTCAAACTGGTAAATAAGACAGAGTTCGTGCAGACGACGAACAGGCCGACCTATCCGCAGGAGAATGCAAATCCGCCAAGACCAGCCCCGCAGCGGTAGGATTGGGGGAGGCACAGCGAGTAAGGGTTCCAAGTTTCAGGTTCCAAGTGGGATTGTTCAAAAGCGTTGATTTCGCTCTGGATCCTGTGGGTTGTATGGGAGGGCGATCCGCCGCGGCGGACTCCCGAACCGCATTCACCCGGCTCAGCAGGAGCTTCGCCCTCCCGAATGCCCTTTTTAAACAATCCCAAGTTTCAAGTTTTGGGTTTCGCCGGGGCATATTGGGAGTTCGACGTCGGGTGTTCAAATTACGCCCATACTCCCACACTTATCCTGCCATCGGGCAGCCGTGGCTCACGCCGGTTAATAGTAGGCCACCACCTCAAATGCGCCTTCGCGCACGGGCAGCTCGATCATTTCTTTTGTGGGATCGAAGCGGCGCCATGGCTCTCCGTCCAATGTGACGCGCCTCATCCGCGCCTCACCGGGGTGACGGAAACGTATACTGAAGCTTTTCGGCGTCTTGCGAGGCGCGAACTCGACACGGGCCTTAATCATCCCGCTTTTCGCCTCAGAGCGAATTTCATAGCTTATCGGACCAAAGAAGGTTGGCGCGTTCTTGACGGAGATCGTCTTCCCGTCCTCGAACCACTCCCGCGGTGAAGCGACGGACAGGCGCAGCCTGCCATCCTCGTCCAGCACCAGCATAGACCGGAACTGCTGGAGCCACATGGCCTCTTCGTAGGTCTTGCAGTCTGCCCCTCCGTGCCAGCAGATGTGCTCCGGGAAGGCGTTCACGTCGCTGAAGTTCTGGGCGACGAGCTGGTTCCAGAAAGAGCGCAGGAAGAGCTTCGGCTGATCCCGGCGCAGGTAGGCGAGCTGCGTATGCGCGAGATACGGCTGAGTCTTGCCGTAGCCACCAAGGTCGAACCAGTCACGCTCGATGTTTGTGCAGGAGATGATCGAGTCCCCCTTCCACGCCTTGGTATAGACGACGTCCTCATGGAACGCAAGCGTCCAGTCCATCTCCCGGCTATCAGGCTTATAGACGCCGTCAGTCAGGAGGTGCAAAGCTCCCAGCTCGGCTTCGTAATGACCTTTTGACCTCTCGCGCTGGTACAGGTGCTTGGGGATATAGGGCACACAGCTCCCATCGCGGAGCCTCACGACCGGGCAGCGCACGATGCTCTCGCCGATGCCCCGGCGCAGATCCTTCAGGTAAGCCTTCGCCTCATCTGCTATGCGCCTGGCGTCGGGATGGCCGATTTCCGCAAGCAGCTCCGCTACGGCGCTCATGCCCAGGTAGAAATAGCCGTTCGTCATCGCCCAGTAGAACCAGCGGCCTTCGTCCTCAAGGCCACACGGCGGGAAGAAGCCGGATTCCATCACGGGCCGCCCGTTCAAACCCTTCGCCACGGTGGTCCTGCGCTGCTCGGCCAGCCAGTCGCAAGCCCTGATCATGTTCGGGATCACCTGCTCCAGCCACGCGCGGTCGCCGGTGAGGCGATAGTGATTGCCCAAATTCCACAAGATGAAGCCCGTGTTAAAGACGTAGTGCGCCCACCAGCCGACAAGACAGCCTCTGCCGTTGGTCACGCGGGCATGCAGATCATCCGTGCCCTGCCCCATCCACATAGGCTCGTAGTAGTCCCGTGCGAGCTTCGCATGGCCGAAGAAATCGGCGGCCTTCGCCATCTGGCTGCTCTCATTCCCCACCGGCCCATACACGAGCGCCGCCACGTTGGGCAAGCAGTAGCCGGTCCTGGCATCGTAATCTCCCCAGCAATACTGGTGAATGAGCAGCGACTTCCATATGCGGTTGACCCGCCCGTCGGGGACATTGAAATCCGCGCCCTCGGCCAGCTTCGACCTCCAGTACTCGACGGCCTGCTTCCTCGCGGCGTCGAAGCCGATCCTTGCGGGGGCATTCTCGGCGGTCGGATACGGAATTTCCACTTCGAGGGAGCGCGTCTCGCCAACCGGCACTGTCGCCGTGAACAAGAACTCATCCGCTTTGGGTTCAATGCTCCACTCGCCGGCTTCCAGCCCGCCTAGGCGGGCCCGGATGCGATCGCCTTCGAAGATGATGCCGTTTTCCAGCCGCAGGCCGTCGGGTTTGTCATTTCCCTTGCGAAGGCGCAGCCGGAAACTGGCCGCAGCCGGAGAAGAGCCTTCATTCCTCGCAGAAATCTTTGCGATCAGCACCGTTTCCGATGTCGGATCGTCGAATTCGCCAAGCGAAGTGACAACGTAGCCCTGCTGCCAATGCAGGCCGCCGTCTTCCCAGTCCGCATAGAGGATTGGAAGGTAATCTTCTTCCACGCGCTGAGGCTCCCTGCGGCCGTAATCAGGAACATCGCCGGTTGCGAACTGATATAGGAAGTCCCATTCCGCGCGGGAAGCCACATCGCCATTTGGATGAACGGCGAACTTCCGGGGATTCAGCGGCGGAGCGAGCGCCAGCCACTTGTTGCGCTCCTTGGCCGGGATTGCCTTCAAGGCGCTGTCGAGCGTCTGCTCCGGCATTTCGAGAACACGCTCGGTAATAGGCTTCTCCTTCGACCGAACCGGCTTTGCGCCAGGCTTTGTTACCTTCACGCGGAAGGGTTTGACATGGATTTCCCCATCGGCGTCGAGGTCGCTTATCAGGAACGAAAAGCTCCTGTCGCCGGCCCGCACTATGAAGATAGCCCTGTCTTCGCCGTTGGACGGAGCATCCGACGCCAGGGCCTTCACTCTGTAACCATCACACCCGGCAATAGGACTGACGCTGAGGACCTGGGCGTTGCAGCCCTGGGCCACGCTAGGCCCTGCTTTCCTCGGCGGATCGAAGCGGACCTCGAATTCGGCTGCGCGCCATCTCGCATCACTATTCGCAAGGATATCCTCCAGGCGGATAGTGGTCTTGTCCTTCACCACCAGGCGAAGCTTGAAGATTCCTCTCTCAATAGCGGGCAGATGGTACGTCAACGCGCGGCCCTTTACCTCTGTGGAAAGCCCGCGTTCCGGCGTCAGGGTGTACCACCGGCCCTGCGAGGGCGACTCGCCCCCGACGAGCGGCCGAGGCCTGTCCTCATCGCCCTCGTCGCGGTTCAGCCAGACCTGCAGTTCCCGGCCGGCGGCATCGGGGACGCTCCCCGCGTCGGCATATACAAACGACACCAGGCGCACTCCTCGCGGCTCATCCCACTCAAGGCCGACATTCACAGCAGATTCTCCCGGCTCGGCCCTTACGCTCCATAAATTGCCCTTTCGAGGAACGTCTTCCGCCCTCTGAAGCCGCACCCGCGTCGGATAACCGATCTCCGGGCCTTTCCATGTCCTCACAGCCGCAAAGCTGGCGATATTGACCGCCGAACCAATCACGGGCGTATTCCCTTCCTTTGAAGCAAGAATCCGGCCTGCAGAGGCATACAAGAGATAGCTTGCCATCAATATGGGGAGGAGTAATCGCCGCAGCACGGAGCACCTCCACGTCCACAGGTACGTGATTATATCACCAGGCTATTTCTATATACAACCGCCTGTATTTGGCAAAAAGCATTGACAAGCTCTGCCGGTAAGGCGTATACTAAACGGCGTAGGATACATAAGGACGATTCGCGAGGACTAGACGCTGCAGTCTAGCCGTGCGCCAAACCGGGCCGCGAAGAATCCGGACAGCAAAGAATAACCAGCGCATCCGGCAGCGACGCCGGTGTGCCTTGCAAAGACGCAAGGGAAGAATGCGATCCACCGGTGGATCGAACGATATACGCACGCTCTTTGCAAGGGAGGAAAGCGCCGTGCTGAGCGACAGCGACCGTCGCCGGCTCTGCTGGAACCGCAAACCGCTCCGCACTGAACGCACCGGAAAGCTCCTGGACGCGAAGTAACGCGTTCAGAGGAGTTCAAGCCCCTTCAGAGAACACCACCGGCACAGGCATTCCATGCAAGGCTAGACGCATAGGAGTACACGCAAGCAATGATCTTGGAAAATGGCTCTGCAGGCGGCATATCTGCGCCTCGTGCAGAAGGCGTAGACGCCAAAGACATAGTTGACATCGTAAATAAGCACGGCGAGGAGCGCGCCGCGCTTATTTCGATCCTTGGCGAAATCCAGGCCAGGTACCGATACCTTTCCGAGGATGCGCTGAGGATAGTCGCCGACAAAACAGGCTGTCCCCTGGTTGATGTTTACGCCGTCGCCACGTTCTACCGCTCGTTTAGCCTGAAGCCCAAGGGCAAACACCTCATTTGCGCCTGCCTGGGCACAGCATGCCATGTCCGAGGCGCGCCGAGAGTTGCTGAAGAGTTCCAGCATCGATTGGGAATCAGGCCCGGCGAGACAACGCCGGACAAAGAGTTCACGCTGGAAACCGTGAACTGCCTGGGCGCCTGCGCGCTTGGACCTATCGTCGTCGTAGATGGCAGGTATTTCTCGAACGTCACCTCGGCGAAGGTCACCCGGATCATCGAGGATACCCTTGCCGGACTCGATCAAGCCGATGCGAAGGACGATCAGCGCATATTCCCCATCGAGGTTAGCTGTCCGCACTGCGGCCGCAGCCTGATGGACGAGAGCCATCCTTGCGACGGCTATCCAACAGTCCAGGCGACTGCTGAGTTCGACCACAAGCACGGGTGGGTCAGGATATCCTCCCTATACGGCCGCTGCACTGCACAGTCCGAGCACGACATTCCAACGAACACGATCATTGACATTCTTTGTCCACATTGTCGTTCCAAGCTCCTTGGACCCATGAAGTGTTTGGAATGCGGCACGCCGATGGCGCAGATGGCGGCTCGCGGCGGGGGCCGACTGCTGATCTGTCCGCGTCGCGGGTGTACAGGCCACATGTTGGATTTGGGAAGCGCTGATCCTGGAGGCGGCGCCGGCCTCGCCAAACTGATCGGAAGGAAATAGAGCACTCGTGGACAGACTGAGATCAATCAATGATTTCAACGCACTGCAAAAGCATCTGGCCGCAAGCCAAGATGGTGGCATGGTGACTATCGTCATCACGGCTGGCACATGCGGGCAGGCCAGCGGCGCAAATGACCTTATCCGCGTAGCGAAGCGAGAGCTTCTAGCCAGGCAATTAGTGGACAGAATCCGCCTGCGCATCACCGGCTGCCACGGGTTCTGCGAGATGGAACCATCGGTGCTCGTCGAGCCGCGCGGGACATTTTACCCCAAGCTAAACATGGCCGACATGGTTCGGATTGTTGATGCCGTGGCCAAGGGTGAAATTCTCGAAGATTTGCTGTACGTGGACGCGGAAACCAGAAAGCCGATCGAGAAGCAGGACGATATACCATTCTTCGCCAGGCAGGCTCGCAACCTCCTTGCCTGCAATCAGAAAGTTGATCCGATTCGCATTAACGATTACATCGCCGAAGAGGGATATGCCGCTCTCGAAAGGGTCCTATCCCACAAAGATCGGGAGTGGGTCGTGCAGGAGGTCAAGGCATCCGGGCTGCGCGGCCGCGGAGGCGCCGGCTTCCCCACCGGGCTGAAATGGGAGCTTCTGGCGAAGCAGCCCAACGGACGCGGCAAGTGCCTGGTGTGCAACGCCGACGAGGGCGATCCCGGCGCTTATATGGATCGCAGCGTGCTCGAAGGCAATCCACACAGCATAATCGAGGGAATGGTAATCGGCGCGTACGGCGCCGGCGCGACCGAAGGCATCGTCTATGTCCGAAACGAGTACCCGGTGGCGATCAAGCATCTCACCATCGCGCTCCAGCAGGCGCGTGAACTGGGGCTCCTGGGTGGGGACATCCTCGGAAGCGGCTTTTCCTTCGATATCAGGATCGTCCGCGGCGCCGGGGCGTTCGTATGCGGCGAGGAAACCGCGCTCATCAAATCCATCGAGGGCAAAGTGGGCGAGCCGCGCCAGCGGCCGCCATTCCCTGTCGAGAGCGGCATACACGGCAAGCCCACGGCGATTAACAACGTCGAAACCTGGGCCAATATTCCGCTGATTTTCAAACTCGGCGCTGAGGAGTTCGCCAAGATCGGAACGAAGGGCAACTCCGGCACGAAGATTTTCAGCCTGGTCGGCAAGATCAGGAACACCGGCCTGGTCGAGGTGCCGATGGGGACCACCATCGAGCAGATCGTATACGGCATCGGCGGCGGCCCGGTCGGCAAGGCCAAGATAAAAGCCGTGCAGACGGGCGGCCCATCAGGCGGCTGTATCCCGGCGGATATATTCAACCTCCCCATTGACTACGACAGCCTGGCGGAAGCGGGATCAATCATGGGCTCCGGCGGCATGATCGTCATGGACGAGAACACCTGCATGGTTGATATCGCCAGGTACTTTATGAATTTCCTCAAAGATGAGTCGTGCGGCAAATGCTTCACCTGCCGCAAAGGCACGCAGCGGATGTACGAAATCCTCGATGACATCACGAAAGGCAATGGCACGCCCGAACATCTGGACATTCTTGAAGAGTTGGCGCTCGTGGTGAGGGATACGACGATGTGCGGCCTGGGTCAGACGGCCCCGAATCCGGTGCTCAGCACGCTCCATTATTTCCGCAATGAATACGAGCGACACATCACTCAGAAGAGGTGCGACGCTTTCGTTTGCAAGCAACTGGTCGGCGCGCCGTGCCAGTCGGGCTGCCCGTTAGGAACCGAGGCATGGCGCTATATTGCCCATCTCGAACGCGGCGAATACGAAGAGGCATACCGAGTAATCAGGGAGCCTAATCCATTTCCATCGGTCTGCGCCCGGGTTTGCCATCATCCGTGCGAAGACGCGTGCCGCGCGGGCTTCAGCGGAAGCGAGCCTCTGGCGATCCGCACCTTGAAGCGCTTCGTCACCGACAGAGTTGATCCGGGCATATACAAGCCGACGAGGGATGAGAAAGCTAATGGACGCGGGCGGAAGGTGGCCGTCATCGGCGCGGGACCCGCGGGCCTCACCGCCGCCCATTACCTTTCTCTGCGCGGCTATAAGGTGACGGTCTACGAAAAGGATGCCGAGCCCGGCGGAATGCTGCTCGCCGGCATACCGCCATATCGCCTCCCGCGGGAAGTAGTGCGAAAGGAAATCGCCGCGCTCATCGATAAAAACGTCACCCTGAAGTGCAACACCGCGCTGGGCCGGGGTATAACGATTGACAGCCTCTTCGAAGAAGGCTTCAGCGCGGTCTTTCTCGCTACCGGCGCACACAAAGATCAGCGGCTGAACCTCGATGGAGAGGATGTCGCCGGCGTGCACCCGGCAATGGAGTTCCTCAAAGCATTCAACGTACATGGAGAAAGCCTGGCAAAGGGGCGTGTGGGCGTCATCGGCGGGGGCAATGCAGCCGTGGACGCTGCCAGGGTCGCCATCCGCCAAAAAGGCGTCGAGGGCGTGACGATTATCTATCGCCGGACGCGCCAGGAGATGCCCGCTTTCGAGGACGAGATCGAAGCCGCCATCCTGGAAGGGATCCTGATCGAGACTTTGGTCTCACCTGTGAAAATCCACGCCAGGAAAGCCGACGCGAGATTCCCGCTCGAGGAGGAGGTCAGCGCGGCCATTCAGGAGGGAGTGTCAATTGAGGCGCTGTCCTCCGCCGTGCGGATTTACTCCAAGGAAGGCCACCTGACCGGCGTACAATGCATCAAGAACGAACTCGGCGATGTTGACGCCGGCGGTCGCCGAAGGCCGGTTTCCATACCCGGCACCGAGTATGCTATCCCACTGGACACGCTGGTCGTCGCGATCGGAGAGCAACCGGATATCGAAGGCGTTTCCGACATGGGCGTAGAAACCAGCAAGCGCGGGACGGTGAAAGTTGATCCGGAAACCCTGGCAACCACTCGTCCGGGCGTGTTTGCCGGCGGTGATGTCGCAAGCGGCCCGAGCACCATCGTCGAAGCCATAGCAGCCGGGAAAAAGGCTGCCGTGATGGTTGATCGCCACCTAAACGGCGAAGAGCTGAAACAGCCTTACACGGCGGCGCTTCCGCGCGACTACATCGAGCCAGCCGCTATAAGTGAGGAAGAACTCCAGGACCTCACCAGGGCCAAACCTCCCATGCTGCCAGTCGAAGCGAGGAGGCTGAACTGCAACGAGGTGGAGATGTCGCTATCGGCCGAAGACGCCTCACGCGAGGCGCGGAGATGCATGAGATGCGATCTGGAATTCACTCGGCCGGAAGGGCGGAAAGATCATGATTAACCTGATTATCAACGGCGTGAACGCATCGGTCGAGGAAGGCGCAACCCTTCTCGAAGCCGCACAGTTCATGGGATTTCCCATCCCGACTTTGTGCTATATGGAGGGGCTTTCGCCATATGGCGCCTGCCGTCTGTGCGTTGTGGAGATAGGAGAAGGGCCGAAAGCCAGGCTGGTTTCATCATGCACGTACCCAGCGGAGGAAGGGCTCAATGTACGGACGGCATCCTCGCGGGTAATCAGGGCGCGCAAGATGGTCCTCGAACTTCTGCTGGCCTCATGTCCTCAATCCAAGATAATCCAAGACCTGGCTTCCGCCTACGAAGTCCGCCAGCAGCGCTTCAGGCAGGAGCACGAAGACTGCGTCCTCTGCGGGCTGTGCGTGCGAATGTGCGAGGAGCAGATGATGGCGAAAGCGATCGGCTTCCGGGGGCGCGGCGAAGGCAGGAACATCGGGACGCCGTTCGACATCAAGTCGGACGCCTGCCGGCTGTGCGGCGGCTGCATCTACGTTTGCCCAGCCTGCCAGCTCAGATGTACGTTCACCGAGCCGGAAAAGGCAATCTGCGGCGGGTGTGCCAACCTCAGCCCGCCTTGCATCGAAAAAGAATCGTTCGACGACATGATGTGCTACATGAAGCCGTGTGTCGCTTGTGAGATAAAGAAGGACTGATGAGAGGAGCGTAATCCAATGTCGCAAACACTTTCGAGAATAAACGCGTCAGCCGCGACCCTGACGAAGAATAGGACCGAAGGCTCGGTGGTGCCGAGTTCCGGCATGTGCGTGACATGCGTGGACGGCTGCATCGGCATGTGCGAGATCGGCAAATCGGCCTACCGGGGCCACGAGGTCATCTACCCTCAGCCGTTCGGAGTCGTGACCACCGCCGGTGAGAAAACCTACCCCGTGGACTACTCGCACTTCAACGTTATGGGAACGGCAGTCGGCGCACACGGCATCGAGGCGAGCAGCGATAAGGCCGTTTTCCCGGCCGTCAGCCTCGAAGTCGCCATCGGTCACGACAAGCGCCTGAAATTCCGCTATCCGTGGATCATATCCGGCATCGGCTCGACCGACATCGCGAAGAATAACTGGGAGGGCCTGGCTATCGGCTCCGCGCTCGCGGGCACCGGCCTGACCATCGGCGAAAATGTGGTCGGAATGGACCCCGGCACGGCCTTGAAAAATGGCCGGGCGGTTGATACGGTGGACTTGAAGTGGCGTGTAAAGCTCTATAAGGACTACCAGCGGGACGGCTATGGCGCGATCATCGTCCAGGCGAACGTGGAGGATACGTTCCTCGGCACCCAGGAGTACGCCATCGAAAAGCTGGGCGTCGAATGTGTCGAGCTCAAATGGGGCCAGGGCGCGAAGGACATCGGCGGCGAGGTGAAGATACGCGACCTCGAAAAAGCCCGGATGCTGCACAAGCGCGGATACATCGTGCTGCCCGACCCGACTTCGCCCGAGGTAATCAAGGCGTTCGAGCGTGGGAACTTCAAGGAGTTCGAGCGCCACTCGCGCGTCGGCATGGTCACCGAGGAATCCTTCGCAAAGCGGGTGGAAGAGCTGCGCAAGGCGGGCGCAAAGTACATCTTCCTCAAGACCGGCGCTTACCGGCCGGCGGACCTCGCAAGGGCGATCTCGTTCAGCTCGAAGTATGGGATTGACCTGCTCACGGTTGACGGCGCCGGCGGCGGCACCGGCATGAGCCCCTGGCGGATGATGAACGAATGGGGTGTACCGCCCGTGCACCTGCACTCGCTCATGTATCAGTACGCGAAGCGCCTCGCTGACAAGGGGAAATACATTCCCGCGCTGGCAGTTGGCGGCGGATTTATCCTTGAGGATCAGATTTTCAAGGGCCTCGCGCTGGGCGCGCCGTTCGTAAAGCTCGTCGGCATGGCCCGCGGCCCGATTGCGGCGGCAATGGTCGGCAAGACCATCGGGCAGGCGGTCGCCGAGCAGCGGGTTCCGGTGTACGTCGCACGCTTCGGCCACTCGATAGACGAGATATTCGTCACCGCGAGTTCACTGCGCACCGAGCTGGGGAATGGCGAGTTCGAGAAGATACCCGCGGGGGCGCTGGGTTTGTATACCTATTACGAGCGGCTCGGCCAGGGACTCCGGCAGCTCATGGCGGGCAGCCGGAAGTTCTCCGTGGGCCTTATCTCGCGCGACGACATCGCCGCGCTGACCCCGCAGGCAGCCAAAGTGAGCGGAATCCAGTACGTGATGGACGTAGACAGCGAAGAAGTCGAGGAAATCCTGAACGGGTAGGAGACACCGGCGGCTGGGCTGACAGTTGATGGGTAGGGATTTCCGAATCCCTACCCCAAAGCCTGGGTGGCGATTCGGAAATCGCCACCGTATTTCGCAGGGGTTTGTCGATTCCCAGGTTCGTACTGGTCTCACTCACTGTGTTCGCGCGCCTTATCGAAGATCCAGTCGAGAGTCTTCCTATTCTGAAAGGGCTCCCACAGGTAGTTCTCCGGTCCGACCGTCATCCCTAGTGCCGCCTCCACCCTCTGCGTGTATTGGTCTCTTTCGTTCTCGCAGATGGGATTAACCACATACACCTGCGGGGCTTTGTTCATCCTCGCGAAAGCCATTCGGATGAGGTGACGGAGGTGCGTGTCCGTTTCTGGCAGTGATGTACCAACCACAAACAGCTTCGTGCAGTTTGCCAGGACGGAGTACGCCTGCCTCCAGACGTGTCGGAGTGTATAGTCGCCCATCCATTTGTTCCAGGTCGGTGGAACGATGTGGGGGACGTATCGGGGCAGGAGGGGATGATCTGCAGCATGCCAATGGCATACCTTGCGAGCACCAGCGCCACCAACTAGCCTGTCGATCTCGACCTCATGCGAACCCCATTCCATAGGCACGTGCATAACATTCTCGCACTGGGGACAGAATCCCCAGTTACATGAACCGTGAAGCTTGAGTATCGGCATAGCCTCGCTCGTCAGCAGAGGCGATCTGTTTGGCAGAGCGTAGTGGAACAGTGAGCCCAGCCCAACTTCTTCAGGCCGAATTTTCTGGGCCTTGATAATCTCCCGCAGTGCGATAAACACTGATTGATGACTCCTAAATAAGTCGTGAATGGCGAATTCCAGCCCGAATTCATAATTCAGGCACAGAACCGCATAAGTGTTGGCGTTCCTTTTTTCGTGGTTTACCAGAATGCGCCGTGCAAAACCCGTATAACCGGTTTCGTCAGCGGGTGGCCGACCATAGGCCATTACTACGGCAATCAAATCTCTGAGCGCCTCGACTGGATGCTTCCATTCGCCCCATTCCGGTAGTGTTGTGATGTATTGATCGAGGCTTGCCCGTATGTCCATATTGCTGAGTGCTTTTCCCAATGGCAGCCCATTGGTGGCCGTTAATATTGTGTTTAGCAGCCCGTAAAGACGCTCGTGTCTACCTTTTTCAATTACATATTCACCGAGCATTCTGAGCATGTCCAACCTGCAGAATACTTCTTCCAAGCCTACCTCAGGGTATTTGTTGCCTTGTTGAATAATGAGCTGTTCCTTTGAGACGCCGGCATCTCTCAACGCGCCGAACACTCGCTTATGTGCATTCTGGGCGATCTCCAGGATCTTGGGATCCGTACACCACCTTTTCAGCACGTCATCCTTAACTACGTCGAAAAACAAGGCGTCTGTCGGGACGCAGGGAGCATCGTCGAATTTGGATAGCTTCATATGCGCCGACGTTCCGGCACCGAAGAGGAACACCGTATCCACATATTTCAAGTGCTCATCTGTGGGCCTCACTCTAAGTCGCTTCTCTCTAGTCATCGGCAAGCCTCCTGTGTGGAAACCATGTAGCCCTATCGTCGAATAATGCTCAGCATCAGGGATACTATAGGTCTGATGCTTCCTACTGTCAAACGAATCAGATGGCTCGTCAACTATTCGACTACCGGGCAGTCGACATATGCAGCCTTGTCAAGAATTGTACGATGCTGTTCATCTCGCAGAAACACGAGAACCCCGCTGGAAATCCAAACGGGGTCTGAGGTGCAAATGGAGTTTCATGAAACAAATATGGCTGGCCAATCGATACGCTGATCGAAACGGTCATTTGTTCGATTGGGCCGTTAACCACTGGAATCGTCGGATGTTGCTACTCCGAGGCCGCGCAGGTCTCGGGATCGAATTATTGAGACTTACGGGATCGTGAGATAGTCGCAGGGGCAGACGGCCCTTCAATGTGGGGCCACTGCATGAAAAAAGGGCCGATACTGAGATCGGCCCCTACGAAACGCTCTTAGGTTATGACGTCATGGCACCATTCTTAGTTATGCTTCTTCACCACGTGTGAGGTCAGCACGGGCGGGCTGGAGCTGACATCCAGCGTTCCTCGCACGGACACGTAGTTCCCATCCGCGAGGCCGTGGTCTGCCGCGATGACCTTGATCGGCTTGCCAGATCCGTCGTCTACAGAGAAGCTATCCTCGTCGATTTTCGTGACCTTGCCCCAGACCGTAAACACATAGCTGCCGGATACATCCTTCATGATCGCGTCGGTCACCGCTCGGTTGTTCAGGCCGAACGAGGGCACGGTCGTGTATGGCGAGCCGGAAGATGCGGGGTTCCCCGCCTCATCAGACGCTTCTACGGTCACGGAGTGCGCTCCGAGCGTCGCCGCAGCCGTTAGCGTGCCAGTCCAGAGGTTGCCGGACGAGTTGATGAGCGGAGCGGTGTCCGCCGTCACCAAGGTAACCCCGATGTTGTCCGTGGCTTCTACCACGATGCTCACCGGGTCGCCACCGGCTATCAGAACCGGCGAGAATGTGACGGACTGGATGACCGGCGCAGTGTTGTCCACTGTGAACGTGGAGCTGGCCGGAGAACTCGCGTTATCGCAGTTGTCAACGCCTCTCACATCGATCGTGTGTTGGCCCTGAGTGAGACCTGCAACAGTGATTGTATGCGGGCTGGTCCAGGTCGTGTATCCGCCACTATCAACCTGGCCCTCGTAGCGATTGAAGTCGTCGCATTCGGATCCGCTGAATGCCACAGAAACGTCTATGATATTCGTATACTGAGGAGTCACGGAGTCAATGGTCGGCTGGGTCGGAGGCGTCGTGTCTATGGCACCCGACAGAGTTAGTATCCGCCAGCCTGTGCAGAATGCGTCGTAGACCGGGTCACACCCCACAGTGTCGTTCCAACCCCCATCCGCCTGCTGGGAGCCCACGAGATAGGTGGCAAGGCCCTGATTAGCCTGACCTGCGGGCGTGTAGTACCAGTTGAAGCTGTTGCCCGTCTGATTTCCCGTGTTGTAGTCATACTCTGGCACCTGCATAACGTCCGGATTTGGAGCGCGGAATGCCATCATCACTCCATACAGCTCATAGCTGTTCCCATGCAGTTCCGTGTAGTCCCAGCATGAGCCGTTATCGTTCCAGTGGCGGTAGATGAAACCCAGGGCCTTCTGCACTCGCGGATCAGTCCAGGGCGTACCCAGGAACTCGTGGCAGATAATCCCCGCTGCAGTTTTCTTGATGTTAACGAACTGATCGACACCAGTGTATCCGAAATTGCCGTTATCGTTATCCAGATGGGTGGATTGCATAGCGTCTAGGTAGAGAACCAGTTCCGTGCTGACGAACGCCGGGATCATAGTTCCCATCTCCTCACGGGCGATCATCATCGCCTGAGGAGGCCACTGCGTCGCGGACATATCGGAACTCCCTAAGTTGGCATAGTAGCGCCAGCCGCCACGGTACATGCCACTGCTGGGATCATTCTGTCCCCATGCGAAGAAGTCGACCATGTCCTGGACTATGTCCAAGATAGTCCGCCCGTAGACATTGCTTCCGCCTACAGGGGCCGTGTAGTTCGGCGAGCCGCTGCTTGCCAACGCTGTCGTGCAGATGCCGCCAACATAGACCTGGCTGCTGTCATAAAGATAACCGAGCCCAATCCCGTTGCCGTTGGTGTCCGGATTGCCTGCCGGCTGCTGACTTATCGCATAGGAGTAGGTATTCACAAGCACGTAGTTTGTCGCCCGCCGGACCGTCTCCACGTAGGGGTCGCCGTCGTAATCGCCGATTAGTTTGTGGCCGTTCACATGAAACGAATTCAAGCTTGCCCCTGTCGCAGCCATATGGGAACCATACGCCGTATCCAGCCAGTTACCGTACGGCTGGCCATAGCCCGGCGCACCGCCGCCGTAACTCCCTCTTACCAGGTGCGTATGAAGGTACCACAGCCCCTCGTCTATCGATACGTCTCTACGCACGTCCAGCTCTTCTGGAACGGCCAGATCGGCAGACAGATATATCTTGACCGGGTAGGTGTCAGTGGCTTCCTGCTCGGCGTCCTTGACGTGCAGTGTCGCGGTGAACTCCGTGCCGACAAGGTCAGTGTAGGCGTGTTTGACCCCGAGGTTGTAGGGGTCAGTGATTGATGCCCAAGCCGTGCTTCCGCCATCACCAAAGTCCCAGCGGAACTCCGTAGCTCCTCCACGCGCGACGCCCTTGAGCGTGATCTCTTTTCCCGAGTATGTCGGGTGAGCACGTCCCTCGCTTGCCTGCCACCGCACGCAGATCGCTTGCGGCGCTGCAAGCACGGGCACCGCTACCGCCAGTAAGAACCCGGCAGCTAAGACCAAACATAGGTATCTCATCTCTCATTGCCTCCCTAAGAATAATCTCGTACTGCTACTTATGGGTTGCAAAAAAACCTATCTGAGCACAATTCCTCCATGCCAAGGCAGAAAAACCGACGCGCGACTATACAATAGTCGTGGTCGGTTTCACCATTAGCTCCGCGTCATTCTGGTGACCAAGGTAATGCCGGAACGACGGTTCATAGCTACCACGCCAGTTAGGAATTGACTAACAAGACTCATATGCACTATAGCACATGTTACCTGCCAAGTCGCCTGTTATAATTACCAGGTTTTTGTGCCTGTTGACCTGTGATCAAGTTGAACTCGCGTTCTGAGACGGCGTCTCACGAGGCGCCAAACGTGTAGCCAGCGGCTCCTCCGTGACCTTCAACCTTGCGTCCGCCCACAAATGACTTGATCTTTCTACTCATTTCAAGCATTCATTGTGATGAAGTCCCGGCAAGAGCAAGCACGGTGACGAAGACGTGGTCGGGCGCTGGAGGAGCTTGTAGTCTTGGATTAGGAGATTTCGATTCGAGTATCTATTGAAAAGATTGGCTGCGGGACCAGGGTTCGAACCCAGGACCTCCTGATCCAGAGTCAGTCGGAGTACCCGCTGCCGAAGCGTCGAGGGTTGTCAACCTTCCAGAGTCACGATCTTGAAGGAACCGCCGGACAGGGCCTCGGCCAGGCGGGTGTCGGCGGTCAGCAAGGGCACGCCATTTCTCTCCGCAAGAGCGATATAACATGCATCGTAGGCCGTGACACTGTGGAGGCATGCGATCTCAAGCGCGCGCCCCATCAACTCGGCGGTCGGTGTAGCAGGCAGCGAAAATCAGCGGGATTCCCTTCGTCATGGACGTGGACAGCGAAGAAGTCGAGGAGATTCTGAACGCCTAGCTCCGCGGGCCGGCAAAATACAAGCCCCCGGCAGGTAGGAAACCGGCCGAGGGCTTATATGCTTCTTGGATGGCGCTGTCCGTCCCTAATACGGCGTGATATCGCTCTCTTCTCGAACGCGGATGAGGCGATACAGGTCATCGCCGATCTTCTCGCAGGACGATATGCCGGTCACGACGACGTAATCCCAGTCGGAGTCGATAGTGACTTCATCGGGTACCACGCACTTGACGTTGACGCCCGAACCGTCGTCTATCTTGAACCAGGTTGGAACAGCGGGCGGGTCAACCGCCTCGATCTCGGTGACGCGCCCCCAAATCTGCACGAGCAGTCCGATATTGTTCAGCCCCGTGCCACCTGTGACTCCCTGCTGGCCGATCTCCGGAGGACCTGGGTCGTAGGCGAAGTCACCGCCGCCGAGCGACCGGTTCGGCATCCCCAGCGGTCCGACGCTTCCGCTGCCTGCCGGGCCGGCCGTCGAGGCTTGTATGTACCTCTCGCCGTCGGAGTTGGTCTTCAGCGTGCCGACAACATTGGCTCTCACGTTCTCATCGGTCAGGCCGTGGGCCGCCTTCTCGACCCGAATGCCTGAACTCATGTCGTCCGCCTCGATGTAGAAGACGTCGGTCCACGCTGCGGAAACGATTGCCGCGCTCATCGTCACCGGTGTATCGTTTGGCAAGCGCTTTGCTTCGTTGATCGATCTAAAGGTAGCGTAGAGTATCGGGTCGTTGTCGTCATTATACAAGTCCGTATAGTATTTCCCTGCCAGCCAGCCGCTGTTGCCATCTACCGCCCCGTAGGTGGACTTCTCGTTGGCGGTCTGACCGCCCTCATTCGTCATGTAGAATCCGCCACCATTCGGAGCGAAGGCTATACCGGAGAGCATACCTACGCCGCTCTGGCCGTCCGGATCCAGCTCGAGATCAGTCCAGGGAACAGTGAACGTCCAGGGACTGCCGCTCAGATCGCTATTGAGCACAGTGACGAGCCGCTGGTAGCCGCCAGTGACTACTACCTCCTTGCCATTGAAACCAATCGCATATGGGTTTCCTACGTTAGCCGACACCAGGCCGGTGCCGTCGCTATTCACCCGAAAGACTTTGCCTGTGCCGGTGGTGGCCAAGGGATCGGCTATCCAGATTCGGCCCAGCCAGTCCACCGCGCAGCCGCGCATGTCGCTCGCACCGGTGATGGTAATAACGCCATCGCCGTCAAGCCCGGCTCGCACCGCGTTAGTGACCTGTCCCCCCAACTCGGTGAGCTCCCATCGAGTAAGCGTATTCGGGGCGCCGCGCTCCGTGTGATAAAGCACCAGCTTCCCGCTTTCGCGTGTAGCCGCAACACCCTCGCACTTGGTCACAAGCCCTGTGCCGCTGATCGTGTACTGCACGCCGGCAAGGTTCGCATCCATTATCTTGATGGCCCCGCCCTCGGCCAGATATACACGACCCTGGTCGTCAACAGCTATGGCCTTTCCGCGTGACACCGTCGTGCGCGCAATTGTCATCGCGGTATAGCCGGTCTGCGTCAGATCGAGCTTGCGGACTTCCGGGCCGTTGTTGTAACCGGCGTACAGGTAGCGGCCGTCGGGGGAGATTGCCAGTCCCCGATTATCGCGCGGACTGGTCGCCTGGGACTGACCCAGAACGGTCTGGCTGTTATCTATCATATAGGGGATCGCCCATTGGAGACTGTGGAGGCCGAGACCTGCGCTGCTGGGCTCCGGGGTGATTTCCAGTTGAAGGGCGGTAGGTCCGGCTGTGGGGCTGCTCTGCCCTGTGTCGTATACGATGACCTTCAGATTGTTGGAGCCATTCACCAGCGCGCTGGTGCATAAGAAGGTTTCGAACACATCGTAGGCCCGTGAATCGGTCGTGTACACCAACGTGTCGTTAATGTACACCTTGGCCCAATCGTCGGCGAGTATCTTGCCCATTACGGATTTGTCCTTACCGTCCCATGCGAAGGATCCCGTGAACTCGGTCACGACCGTAGAACAAGTCTCACCCACGCATCCATACTCGTTCGACGCCCAGTAGGTGTCGTCCGCCCAACTGGAGTTGTTTCCGCCGGACTGTTTGAGGAACTGCCCTCCGTGCTCCCAGAAACTGATCGGCCTGGAACACCCCGGCATCATGGCCCAGCCTGGACCCGCGGTAGCCACCGCCTGTAAGTCCGCCTGGCTGAACACGTCTGTGATGACCGCCGTGCCCGTGCGCGCATAGTTATACTGCGGGCTGGCGCTTATATACCTATCGGTCCAGGTAGGGTAATCAAACATGAAGTCGGTGGGGGTCTTATCTTTCCAGAGGCTCGGGTTCCAACCTGTGCGGATGCTCCACGTCGTAATGCTGTAATTCATTGGGTCTACACCCGTGGTAAACCCAACGGCCGCCTGCACGGCGCCGGTTGCGGCAACCACTAGAATGGCCGCCGCCATTATTACTACTAGCTTCTTCACTCCTCTTTCCCCTCCTTATCCGTTTGGTAACCTGCCATGTCTCCGACAACATGGCGTGTGCCCATTTACTCGACAATAGACTCGTCGAAAGCCCTTAGCTATTGCCGTATCGCGCCTTCCACGTTTGGCCCCTTTGCGTTTAGTTATAGCAGGTATCACTAACCATCGGGGCTACCGGTATTGTGCGCCCGTATATGAGGAGCCAGTTGCAGAACTTGCGGCGTCAGCCCGCCCTGCTCGGGCTTAGGGTATCGTATTCGTCCCATTCAAGGCTTGATACCACTATAGCCCCTCTGTAGGATTTGTCAACAGCTATTGGGCAGAGCAACCGAAAAACCGGTACTTTTACCAGCAGAAATGCCATCTCGTCGTGACGCTTCAACTAATGCCGCTACACCAAGGACTCGATACCCCCTAGCGGGGAGCAAGGAGCGAAAAGCCCTGCCGACAAGCTCGACAGGACTCCTTTTATCGAGGGAGGCGGTGTTCTGATTTGATAATCTGGCCGCCCTGACCCCGCAGGCAGCCAAAGTCAGCGGGATTCCCTTCGTAATGGACGTAGACAGCGAAGAAGTTGAGGAGATTCTTGATTTCTAGTAGACGCAGAGCGGCGGGGCGGATTCAACTACTTTCGGTGTTTTCGGCGTTCCGGGATTTGAGCGCAAGCGGAACTCCCGAAACCCTATCGCCACCCATCACGCGGATAGATTGCCCTACGTCGGTGAGCAAAGCGGTGTCAAGGCCACCGCACTCCACACCGCGACTTGCACCCACATTCCAAGGCGCTATTGACCCCCCATCGTGTCCGTGTGTAGAATAACCTTATAACACCTTGCCCATTTTTTCCACTTGGCCGATAGCAAATCGAGGAGAATTTCAGGCGATGGGTAAAGCTCAGCGCAAGAAGCGCCAGGCCGGCCTGGATCCCGAGTCTACGCCGGCATCCCAAACAAAAGCCAAACCGGACACCAAGTGGCTCGATTACCTTATCTGCGGTCTTTTGATCGCGGGGATTCTCGCAGTTTTCTGGCGCGTGACCGGATTCGCCCTTGTCAATTATGATGACGGAACATATGTCACCGAAAATCATAATTTGCGTCTCGGACTGACAGGCACAGGCATCAGATGGGCGCTCACCGCCGTCGTCTCCAGCAATTGGCATCCCTTAACCCTGATTTCGTATCTGCTCAACTACCAAATCGGCCATTTCAACCCGCAAGGATACCACCTGCTAAACCTGCTGCTCCATATGGCAAACTCGCTTCTGCTTTTCCTCGTGCTGCATAAGATGACAGGCTTCAGGTGGCGGAGCGCCTTCGCTGCCGCCTTGTTTGCGATACACCCAGTCCATGTGGAATCGGTCGCGTGGGTCGCGGAGCGCAAGGACGTCCTGAGCACGCTTTTCTGGGTGCTGACTATATGGGCCTACGTCAACTATACTAAACGTCCGGAAATCAAGAGCTACCTCCTGGTCGTACTGGCATTCGCATTGGGGCTGATGTCGAAGCCCATGCTCGTGACCCTGCCGCTAGTGCTGCTGCTGCTCGATTTCTGGCCGCTCGGCCGTTTCAGCACGGACTCGGGCGAACAGCGTACCTTCAGCAACTACCGGAAACTCCTTTGGGAGAAGGCGCCTTTGTTCGGCCTTTCGGCGGCATCAAGCATCATCACGTATATCGTGCAGCGAGGGGGAGGATCGGTAGCAGACTTTGAGACATACCCGATGGGCGAACGCATCGCAAATGCGGTCGTCTCCTACATGAGGTACATCGGCAAAACGTTCTGGCCGCAAAAGCTGGCGGTGTTCTACCCATATCCGGGCGACTCTCTGCCGATATGGCAGGTTATAGGAGCGGCTCTGCTGCTCGTATGCATAACCTATCTCGTGATTCGCGTGGCCCGAAGATGCCCCTATGTCACCGTCGGCTGGCTCTGGTATGTCATAACCCTTGTGCCGGTGATCGGCATCGTGCAGGTAGGAGCGCAGGCCATGGCGGACCGCTATACCTACGTGACCCTTATCGGAATCTTCATAGCCATAGCCTGGGGTATTCCCGAGCTGCTTTGGAAAGCCGACGCAAACGCTCAGAGATACCGACGCTCGCAGGCGCTGGTTTCGGGGGCAGCCGGGGTAGCGATCCTTGCCCTGATGTACTGCGCCTACATCCAGGTGGGGTATTGGCGGAACGACTTCACGCTCTTCCGGCACGCGCTCAATGTAACCACCGATAACTTCCTGGCCAACTTGAACCTGGCGAGCGCACTGCAATTAGGTGGACATCCGAGCAAAGCAATCGGCTATTATCGCCAGGCGCTGCGGATTGAGCCCGGCAGTCCCGACGCGCTCAGCAACATGGGACTTGCTTTGGCCGATGCAGGCAAAGCTGAGGAGGGCCTTAAATACCTGCATAAGGCCCTGGGAATCAAACCCAACGATCCCGATGCCGAGAACAACCTGGGATACGTTCTCTGCAAGCTGGGCAGATTCGACGAAGGCGAGGCATACTTCAAGAAGGCGCTGCAGACCAACCCGATACACAAGAAAGCGCTGCCCAACTATGTCGCGGGACTCAACAACAAAGCAATACGCCTGGCTCAGCAAGGCAATCCGGCTGCCGCGCTGAAAGTATTCTTCGAGGCACTGCAACTGGATCCGCGGAATGCAGCAACGCATTATAATCTGGGGGTAGCCCTCGACAGCTTGGGCGAAACCGACAAGGCGATGGAGCATTACCTGGAGGCAGTGCGACTCAATCCCGACGATGCCAGAGCTCACAACAATTTAGGAGCGCTCTACACCGAAAAGAAGAACCTCGACGAGGCGATTCGCCATTTCGCTGAGGCGGTGCGGATTGACCCCAACTTTCAGACAGCCCGCTCCAATCTTGAGAAGTTCAGCGCCTTGAAACGAGCGAAACAATAACCCCTGCACAGATACGCTCCGTCAGTCTCGATACGTACCGAAAATCGGGACTCAGAATGACCGGACCTTGAACAAATCGAGGAGAATTTCAGGCGATGGGTAAAGCTCAGCGCAAGAAGCGCCAGGCCCGCTTGGATCCCGAGTCTACGCCGGCATCCCAAACGAAGGCGAAACCGGAAAACAAGTGGCTCGATTACCTCATCTGCGGTCTTTTGATCGTGGGGATTCTCGCGGTTTACTGGCGCGTAACCGGCTTCGCCTTCACCAACTACGATGACAAAGAGTATGTCACCGAAAATCATTATTTGCACCTCGGGCTGACGGGCGAGGGCATCAGATGGGCGCTCACCGCCATCGTCTCCAACAACTGGCACCCCCTAACCCTGATGTCGTATCTGCTCAACTACCAAATCGGCCATCTCCACCCGCAAGGATACCACCTGCTAAACCTGCTGCTCCATATGGCAAACTCGCTCCTGCTTTTCCTCGTGCTGCACAAGATGACAGGCTTCAGGTGGCGGAGCGCCTTCGCTGCCGCTTTGTTTGCAATACACCCTCTCCATGTGGAATCAGTCGCGTGGGTCGCGGAGCGCAAGGACGTCCTGAGCACGCTTTTCTGGATGCTGACCATATGGGCCTACGTCAGCTACACTAAACGTCCGGGGATCAAGGGCTACCTCCTGGTCGTATTG
>Ga0315289_10000227_pt1 | contig 88692 bp, 68 predicted proteins | sample YL17G11_40_MG_FD_203452 | JGI IMG/M metagenome (GOLD analysis project Ga0315289, IMG submission 203452) | Sediment microbial communities from Yellowstone Lake, YNP, Wyoming, USA - YL17G11_40 | ecosystem: Environmental > Aquatic > Freshwater > Lake > Sediment | place: USA: Wyoming | collected...
GGACCTCGCGGTGGTGGTCGACCTTGGCGAACTCGAGGTCGCAGTAGGGGTAGCCCTCGAGGAGCTCGAGGGCCTTGGCCGGCGAAATCTTCCCGGCGTGGACCTTCTCCAGGATCTCTTCCAGCCGTTTTTTCACCCCCCTATTTTACCACACGCCCCAAGCCCCGACACAGCTGCGATTGAGTTGCCGCCCGAGCGATGATGGGGTGCCGTTCATAGCCCCCGTAGCGGAGGGGGAACCGCCGGGACTGGTTCCCGGGGGGCCGGGGGAGATGAATGGCCCCCATCACCGCTATGACGGGCGGCAACCATATTGTCAAACGCGGCGGTCTCGTGTAAAATGGGTCAAACTCCAACTGCATTCTGAGAGGAACAACCGTGCGCGAACAACGATCGAAAAAGGACGAGTACCAGAAAGCCCTGGCGGCCTACGGCCTGGCCGTCAAAGAATTCCACAAGGGCGACTTCGAGAAGGCCACCGAGCTCCTCCAGGGCTTCATCGAGAAATTCCCGGTGGACAAGGAGATCGTGGACCGGGCCAAATCGTACCTCGCCATCGCCCAGAAACGGTCCAAGAAGGAGAACGTGTCCCCGAAGAGCTTCGAGGACCACTACCGCTACGGGATCGTCAAGATCAACCAGGGCGATCACGCCGGGGCCGTCAAGATGTTGGAGAAAGCCCTCGAGTTCAAGGAAAAGGAAGGGCTGGTCTATTTTCTCCTGGCCGACGTCCACAGCCTGATGGGCCAGACCGACACCGCCCTCGATTATTTGAAAAAGGCCATCCAGAAAGACAGGACGTTCTCCGTCGTCGCCCAGAACGAACCCGATTTCGAGGCGCTCTGGGAAGACAAGAAGTTCAAACTCATCGTCAAGCTTGCATGAAAAGGAAAGCCGTCGTTCTTCTTCTGGGGGGTGAGGAGGGCGCCGGTTTCGGCGCGGCGACAGGCGCGTTCTTCCAACCGCTTCTCGGCCGCCCCCTGGGCGCCTATGCACTCGAAGCCGTCTGCGGGATCGACCCGGAGGCCGTCCTCGTCCTGGCCGGCGCGGGCGCCGCGGTCCGGGACGGCTGGGAAAGCCTGATCAAGGGCGTCGAAACGAAAACGCCCGTCTTCCTGTTCGCCGGGGAAGGGCGGAAGGAGGGGCGGCGCGAGGGCGTCTTCCCGGCCCTCGTCACGGCCCGGGCCGTCCTCGAAAAATATCCGGACCGCGACATCCTGGCCGTCCCGGCCGGACTCCCGCTTCTTCGCTCGCAAACACTGAAGACGCTCCTCCGCGTTCATGCCTCCAAGGACTGCGCTCTGACTTTTCTGAGCGGAGGAGGAGAGGCCGGCCTCACGGGGATCCTGGCGTTGCGCTCCGCCGACGCTTTCCCCTTGCTCCGTGGCATCTCCCCGTCGCGAGGCGCGGCCGGGTTCGAAGCCCTGGCTTTGCGCCTGACCAGGGCCGGGAAAAAAGTCGGCTTTTACGAATACCCGGATCCCGAGGACGTCCTGCCGGTCGAGGACGGCGAAGATTTTGGCCGGGTGGCCGGGCTCCTGCGCGTCCGGAAAAACAGATCTCTCGCCCGAAAAGGAGTGATCTTCCTCGACCCCGCTTCGGCCTGGGTCGATTGGGAGGCCGAGATCGGGCCGCGGACCGTCGTCTATCCCTCCGTCGTCATCGAAGGGCCGTCGCGCGTCGGCGCCGACAGCCGCATCTATCCCCACGTTCATATCATGAACTCGCGGCTGGGTGTGAGAGTAAAAGTCCTGAGTTCTACGGTCATGGAAGACACCGTCCTCGAGGACGACGCGCAAGTCGGGCCGTTCTCCCGGTTCCGGCCCAAGACCCGGGTCTGTTCCGGGGCGAAGGTCGGCAATTTCGTCGAGATGAAGAACACCGTCTTCGGCCCCCGCTCCAAGGCTCAGCATTTGAGCTACCTCGGCGACAGCCAGGTCGAGGAGGACGTCAACGTCGGCGCCGGGACGATCACCTGCAACTACGACGGCGTGGCCAAGTACCCGACGCATATCGGCGCCGGGGCCTTCATCGGTTCGGGGACGATGCTTGTCGCCCCGGTCAAGGTTGGGCGGGGCGCTTATGTCGCCGCGGGCTCGACCATCACCAAAAATGTCACCGCCGGCGCCTTGGCCGTCGCCCGGGCCCGCCAGATGGAGAAGCCGGGCTGGGTCCTGGATAGGATCCGGGAGCGGAAAAAAAAGAACAAGGGATGACGGCCATGAAACGGAGCGAGCTCAGGACCTATTTCAAGAACGGCCGGGCCTTGGTTTCGGCCCGGACCTACGCCATCGTCAAGACGAAGAGGGCCTGCGTCAATGCCTTCGCCGTCATCAAGGACGACCGGGAGACGACCTGCATCATCGAAGAATCGCGGCTTGGCGCCCAGAAGTATCTGGGGATCGAGGGCGATTGGCGGATGATCACCTTCGACATGCTCCTGCCGTTAAGCCTCGTCGGGTTCTTCGCCGGGGTTTCTGGGGCCCTGGCCGACGCCGGGGTCAACATCTTCACCATCTCGGCCTACACCACGGACCACGTCTTCGTGAAGAACCAGAAACTCGATGTCGCCGTCAAGACGCTCGAGAAGCTGGGCATGTCCGTCCGGCGGCTATGAGCCGGGCCAGGTCCAATCCCGTTCCCGGGTGAAGGAGACTCACGATGCCGGTCGTCGTTCCCCTCGCCGAGATCAAGAAAGCCCTGGCCGCGATCGATCCTATCCCGCTGATTGAAGAGGGTTTCGCAGCTTATTCGCGCGGCGAGGTCGTCGTGCCGCCGGTCGGGGAGCTCGTTTTCGCAGATCCGCCCGGCGACGTCCACATCAAGTACGGCTATATCAAGGGCGACGATTTCTACGTCATCAAGATCGCCTCGGGCTTCACCAACAACCCGAAGCTCGGCCTCCCTTCCGGCGATGGCCTGATGCTCGTTTTCAGCCAGAAGACAGGCGTTCTCGAGGCGATCCTTCTTGATGAAGGCTACCTGACGAACCTGAGGACGGCCGTGGCCGGGGCGGTCGTCGCCAAGTACCTGGCGCCGAGCCGGGTAACCGCGGTTGGCGTTGTCGGCGCAGGCGTCCAGGGCCGGATGCAGCTCGACTGGCTCCGCCGGGTCCGGAAGTTCGACGAGGCCGTCGTCTGGGGGATCGACGAGGAAGAGCTCGGCGTCTATCGCCGGGATATGGAATCACCCGGCTTGAAGATACGGACGACGCTTCGAGCCGAGGAGGTCGCCGCCGCGGCCAACCTCATCGTCACCTGCACGCCCGCGACTTCTCCCGTCCTCAAGGCCGAGTGGATCCGGCCGGGGACGCACATCACGGCCGTCGGCTCCGACACCGCCGCGAAGCAGGAGCTCGAGGCGGCCATCTTGGCCCGGGCGGACCGGGTCGTCGTCGACAGCCTCAGCCAGTCGGAGCTCCGGGGGGAGGTCTTCAAAGCCGTGAGCGCCGGCGCGATCGAGAGAGACCGCCTGGTCGAGCTCGGGCGTGTGATCGCGGACGAGAAGCTGCGGCGCGCCTCGGATGACGAAACTACTGTGGCCGACCTGACGGGCGTCGCCGTCCAGGACATCCAGATCAGCAAGGCCGTCTGGCTGGCCATCCGCCCGGCCCTATAAAAATCAGAGGTACTTCTTGACGACGCCGTCCATGGCCGCCATCTGCCGCTCAATCTCGGCGACCATCTTGAACTGCGTCCGGGCGCGATCGAGGTTGTGGCCCTCGCGGTGGATCTTGAAGTAGACGTCGCCCTTGAGGTGGTCGGTGAGAAAACGGATGCCGCACTCGAGCGTCAGCAGTTTGGCCGAGAAGGCGAGGAGCTCCGTCTCCGCGGGGACGAGGAACTCCCGGGCCGCGTCGAGGTAGCCGCCGGCCAACCGGTCGAAGAACCCGAGGTCGAAGCCGACCTTGGCCAAATCGCGCTCGTCCTCGGCGGCCGTCGCCGCCCCGAGCCGGACCGAGTCGCCGAAGTCGTAAAGGATCGACCCCGGCATGACGGTATCGAGGTCGATGACGCAGACGCCCTCGCCGGTCCGGTCGTCGATCATGACGTTGTTGAGCTTGGTGTCGTTGTGGGTGACCCGCTCGGGGATCCGGCCGGCGGCCAGCCCGTCCACGACCTCACCGGCGTCAGTCGCCCGGGCCTGGACGAAGGCGATCTCGGGTTTGACGGCGGCGGCCCGGTTGACGGGGTCGTGTTCGAGCGCCGCGAGGAAGGCCTCGTAGCGTTTCCGGGTGTGGTGGAAGTCGGGGATGGTCTCGTGGAGGCGTTCGCCGGTCATCCGGGCCAGCATCTTTTGGAAGTTGCCGAAGGCCTTCGAGGCCGAATAGACGTGGTGGAGATCCTCGACCTGGTCATAGGTCCGGGCCCCGTCGATGTAGCGGAACATCCTCCAGTAGGTGCCCTCCGGTGTTCGATGGTAGGACCGGCCGTTGCGGGCGGGGACGATGTTGAGGGTTTCCCTGTCCGGATCGCCGCCGGCGGCGAGGATCTGTTCCCGGGCGAAGCGCGTCACCCGCTCGATATTCTCCATGAGCTTTTCCGGCTCGCGGAAAACGAGGTGGTTGATCCTCTGATTGACGTATTTCACCCGCCGCCCCGCGTCCTCGAACTCGGAGCAGTAGGTGTCGTTGATGTGGCCGGAAGGGATGGGGCAGGACGAAACCCAGCGGCTCTCGACGGCGAAGGCGGCGCAGATCCTGTCCAGCTCGGGCAACGGCTTCTTTTCCATGGACAACCTCGGCACTCGAGATCCCGGCCCCCCGGTTCAGGCGCCCATTTTAATCAAGCCGCCCCCGGCCTGTCAATGCGTCCGGCTTCCGCTCCCCGTCCGGCCCCGGCTCCCGCCCGGCCGGCGCTCGGCTCCGCCGCCGCCACGCCTTCCCGAGGAGCTTCCGCCCCGGTCCGAAGGCCGCCGTCTCTCCAGGCGCTGGCCGGCCAGCTTCTCCAGGCTCAGGTCCCTGGCGAAGAGGTCGTCGGTCACGGGAAACTCCGGGACCTTCATGCCGATGAACTTCTCGATGGCCTCGAGGTGGTCGGCCGTGGCCTCGCTGGCCAGCGTGATGGCCAGGCCCGTGGCCCCGGCCCGGGCCGTCCGGCCGATCCTGTGGACGTAGTTTTCACAGTCCTGGGGGATGTCGTAGTTGATGACCATCTCCAGGTCGTCGATGTGGAGCCCCCGGGAGGCGACGTCCGTGGCCACGAGGAGGGGGAAGCGTCCGGCCATGAAATCCTCGATGGTCTGCAGCCGCTCGCTCTGGCGAAGGTCGCCGCTGAGGAACTTGGCCTGAAGGCCGTTGGCCTGAAGCTGTTTCGCCAGGAGGAACGCGGTATGCTTCATGTTGGTGAAGATCAGGGCGTTCTTGGGGTTTCGCCGCTTGAGCAGGCCGAGGAGGAAGTTGAGCTTGATGTGGCTCTTGACCCGGTAGAGCTCCTGGGAGATCGTGTCTACGGTCAGCTGTTCGGGCGTGACCTCGATGAAGGCCGCCTCGTTGAGGTAGGCCTGGGCCACCCTTCGCGAGAGCTTGTTCAGCGTCGCGCTGAAGAGCATGCTCTGGCGGTCGGCGCGGTCGGGCATCTGGCGGACGATGTCGCGGAGGTCGGGCAGGAAGCCCATGTCGAAGAGGCGGTCGGCCTCGTCGATGACCAGGAAACCGCATTCGCGGAAGTTGAGGCGCTTTTTCTCGGCGAGGTCGAGGAGGCGGCCCGGTGTCCCGATGATGATGTCCGGGCCGGCCTTGATCTGGGCCAGTTGGGCGACGTAGCCGACGCCGCCGTAAAAGCATCCGATCTGAAGCCCCAGGGGCCTGTTGAGGAGTCGGGCCTCGCCTTCGATCTGGACGGCCAGCTCCCGCGTCGGGACGATGATCAGGGCCTTCTTTTTCGACCCGCGGGTCTGCTTGAGCAGATGCGCGAAGAGGGTGATCAGGAAGGCCGCCGTTTTTCCCGTCCCGGTCTGGGACTGGACGGCCACGTCCTGGCCCCGCAGAGATTTATCCAGGGTCAGCTCCTGGACGGGAGTCAGTTCCGTATAGCCTCTATCCGCGATGGCCTGCTGCAGCCTGGGATCGAGGTTGAGTTCCGTAAAACGCATGTTCATTCCTTTTTGGACGGGGGGTCAACCCTGAGGGGGATAATCGCCGCAGGGAGTGATCTCACGGGCGGGGGGTTCTTTCCGCTTCGTTTCGGTCCTGTGATCTATTCAGACCGTAATATTACCATAAAACCGGGGGCCGGCTCAAGCCGGGATATTCCGCCCGGCCGCCCTCCCTCCGGAGGGGCTCTTCTCGGGGGACAGGAATAATGCCTTGACAAGACCGCCCCCATGCCTTATTTTCTCTGTCTCCGCGGGCCATGGATTTCCGGCAGGCGCCGGTTCCCCATCATATGGGAAGGCGCGCCACCTGGAGGCTCGACTCCCAGGGGCGGCCGAGGGGGGGCATTCCGAGGGCGTGATGAGCGGCAAAACCATTCAATCTCTCGTCAAGAGCTGGGAGACGGTCAGGTTCGAGCTCCTGAACACCCGCATTTCGAGCCTCAACCTGAGCGTCGAGGGTTCTCCCGTGGACAAGTTCGTCCGCCGCCTGCGCCGAGAGATGGAAGCTAGGAGATTCCGCCTCAAGCCCGAGGTTTACCTGACGGACGGCTGGGGCTGTCCCGACCGCACCCCCGTCATCGGACTCCCGTTCTACCTGGCCGACCCGCGCCTGGCCCGCCTCGAAGAGGAGCAGAACGACGAGATCGAGGACCCGCGAACGATCATGATGCTCCTCCGCCACGAAGCCGGCCACGCCGTGAACTACGCCTACCGGCTCTGGAGGCGGTCGAGCTGGGGCGAGATTTTCGGGCCGTTCACCAAGCCCTATCGCGATTCCTTCCGGCCGAACAGGATGAGCCGGCACTACGTCCGCCACATCGCCGCCTATCCTTACGGCCGGACCTACGCCCAGAAGCATCCGGACGAGGATTTCGCGGAAACCTTCGCTGTCTGGCTCACGCCCCGTTCCGGGTGGCGGCGGCGTTACCGGAACTGGCCGGTCATCCGCAAGCTCCTCTACGTCGACCGGCTCATGCAGGAGATCCGGCGGGACGCGCCCGAGAACCATCGCGGCCGCCATCTTCGTCCCGCCGACCGGATGAACCTGACCCTGGCCGAATACTACGGGAAGAAGGCCGAGCGGTTCCGTCGGGACGCCCGCGGCTACGTCGACGACAGTCTCCAGGCGGCCTTCCCGGCCTCCCGGGGACAGGTCCTCCGGCCGGCCTCGGCCCTGTTCAAACGGTATCGCGACCGCCTCGTCGAACGGGTGATCCATTGGTCCGTGCTGACTCCCCCGGAGGCGGCCACCCTCGTCCGCAAGCTCGAAGCCAGATCCGCCGCCCTCGGGCTGAGCTACAGGCCGGGCGCGGAAGGGGAGAGGCTGATGGACGTCGTGTCCCTGGTGATAGCGCTGGCCCTGGATTACGCGTACACGGGCCGCTTGACGGGCTGAAGCCTAACTCCCGACTCTTCTTCCCCCGCTCTTCGTGTTGAAAATAGGCAGCTGCATGTCGAAGGGGGGACCTTCGAAAGCCGCCTTGAGGATGGCCTGGAGAAGATAGGGATAGTCGATCCCGGCCTGCTCCGCGGAACGCGCCAAGCCCATGCCGCTGTCGAGGCAGGGGTTGCAGTTGACCTCGAGGACGCGGGGCTGGCCGTCTTCGTCGAGCCGGACATCCACCCGCCCATAGCCCCACCCGCCCACGGTCCGGAAGGCCTTGACCGCCGTCTTGCCGATGAGAGCGGTCAGCCCGGCGTCGACCTTGGCCGGGCAGATAACCCGCGTCCGCTTGTATTCAAGGGACGTCTCGACCCACTTCGCCGCGTAGGACATGATGGGCGGGATGGCCGGGGGAAGCCGCGAATAGTCCACTTCGGCCAGCGGCATGACCTGGATCTTCCGGCCTCCGATGAGGCCGACGTTGAACTCGCGGCCGGGCAGGAAATGCTGGACGAGCGCGGGCTGCTTGTAGGTGGCCAGAACGTCCCTCGTTTTCTCCTTGAGGGCCTTTTTCGTGTGGACGACGGAGCCCCGGTCGAGGCCGATGCCGGCGTGCTCCTGGGCGGCGTGGACGATAAGGGGGAAGACCCACTTGTGCCCGTTGATATCCGAGACTCGCTCGACGATCACCGTCGAGGGCGGGATCGGGATGCCCGCGCCCTTGAGCAGGCTCAGGGCCATGTACTTGTAGCGGTTCAAGCCGAGGCCGAGCGCGGGAGAGCCGGTCATGCGGTAACCGAGCATGCGAATGAACGCGGCGATGCGCATTTCGTAGAGAGCCCCATGGACGACGTCGTCGTACTGGTTGAAGACGATGTCGGGCCGGAGGCGGATGAGCTTGCGCTGGAGGCGGGAGAGGTCGCCGGCGATGGGAATGACGACGACCTCGTGCTTGAGACGCCGGAGACCGCGGGCGATGCCGCGGATCATCTGACGCAGGTAATGCAGGCTGCCCTCGTCGGCTTTTTCGGCGGGCTGAGAGTCTTCGTAGGCGTTGTAGATGAGCGCGATACGGAGTTTCTTCATGCGCCTTCCGAATAACCCTTCGGCCCTATTCTAAGATAAGCCGGAGGTCTTCTACAAGCGCAAAGACGCGTTATCTCAAAAAAACGGCTTCCTAGATCCAGTGCAGGATCGGGATGAACAGGATGAGCGAGGCGATGACAACGGCCCAGATCGTTCCGACCGCGATGAGCTTGGCCTTTAGCGTCTTCATGTCGTAAACCCAGAAAGCGGCGACGAAGAAGGTCAGGTATCCGAAGAGGAAGATGAGCCACGGCGCGCTGCGGTTCCACCACGGATAATCCCAGGTCAGGGCGCCAACGCCGTTGAGCAGATACTCGACGAAAACGCAGAAGGCGGACCCGGCGATGGCCACGACCCAGCGGTTGGGCAGGCCGAGGATCTTCGTCTTCTTGTCCGGCAGGAGCATCTTGGTCCAGATGATGCCCGAGACGGCGAACATGAACATGATCTCGATATTCAGCCCGACCAGGATGAGATAGGCGGTCTTGCCCGGGGCGCCCCAGACCGGCGCGTAACCCGTGAAATGCATGACCAGGCCGTTCCAGATCTCGTTGAACCAGTCCATGCCCCAGAAGGCGAGGCCGGCCAGGACGAGGCTCCAGTTGCGCTTCTCGACCTCTACGGTATAGACGTAGAAGGCGAACGCCAGCAGAGCGACGACATACCATTGGAACTGGCTTCCGTCGCGCAAGATGGCCAGGGCTTGGGACGCGGATTCGGTCATGGGGACCTCCTTTATTTTAGGCGGGTTTCAGAGCCGTTATCTGAAGGGGATTGTATAGGGGTGCCCGCGCCGATGTCAACCTGTGTGTAGGAGGAGCGGACGACGTCCGGGATTAGGAGGGGGTCAAACCCGAGGGGTCAAACCTACGGCGGGGAGCGAAGTCCCCGGAGCGACCAGCAGAATAGCGGCGGAGCAACTCGGAGCCGCTATTCTGGGAAATATCTGAATGGGAAGAGGGGATCAAACCGGCCGGTTTGACCCCCTCTCTCTTAGATCTTATCGGTCGGAGAAGGCGAACACCGTCAGGAAGCCGTGCTGGCTGATCTTGGCGATGAGCTCGCCGCTCGTCTTCTCCACGCTGTCGCTCGTCTGGTGGTAATCGGCCGTCATGGCCGCCATGTAATAAACGTAGGGGACCTTGACCGAGGCGAACGAGGAGTGGTCGGAGCCGCCGCCGCCGACGCCGAGCGCGTTGAAGCGGAAGGCCAGGTCGAGCCCGACGTACTGGTTCATCTCGCGGGCGATGTCGGCGAAAGGTGTGCCCTCGGTCAGGTTGACCGAGACAAACCACGGCGCGCGGACCTTCTTGACGATCTCCTCGGCGCCGGGGACGCCGTAGGCCCGCATCGAACGGGCGAGCATCTCGGCGTCGTAGGGCCGGCTGATCATGTCGTAGTTCAGGTAGCCCACTGTCTTTTCGATCGGGTAAGTGGGATTCTGGGCGTAGTAGCGCGACCCGAGGAGTCCTTCTTCTTCTCCCGTCCACAGGGCGAAAACGATGGAACGTTTCGGCTTGACCGGGCTCGCGGCCATGGCCATGGCGATGTTCAGGACGCCGACCGAGCCGGAACCGTTGTCGTCCGCGCCGTTAAAGATGTAATCCTCCCACATGCCGTTGTGGTCGTAGTGGGCGCCGACGACGAAATATTCATCCTTGAGCTTCGGGTCGGAGCCCTCGATGACGCCGATGACGTTGGTGCCGCGGACGAGCGCCGTCTTGGACGTCGTGGCGATGGTCACCTTCGCGCCCGGGATATCCATCGAAGCGGGCTTGTTGGTCGTTTCGATCTTTTTCTTCAAGTCGTCGATCGTCTGGCCCGTCCCCTCGAGGAGGAGGTTGGCCATCTCGCGGGTGATCGTCGTCGCCGACCCGCCGCCCCTGCCCATGGGCGTGCCCGAGTCGCCCGCGAGCGACAGCCTTCTGCGGGGCTTGTTGACGATGGGGCGCTCGTCGTTGGGTTTGCGGACCATGGACATGGCCTTGAAGATGTCGCTGTCCTTGCCCGTGTTCTGGACCTGGACGATGGCCGCCGGCCCGAGCTTGTTGATCTCGGTGATCTTGTTGAACCGGGCCGGGCCCCCGCGCATCATCATGGCCATCTGGTCGCCCTGAGGGGCGGCCGGGAAGTACTTGTCCTTGATCTCCTTTTTGGTCTGGAGGGGCGACTGGGGGTTGTCCTTTCCCGGGGCTTCGCTGAGCAGGAGGACGATCTTGCCCTTGAGGTTCAGGCCCTTGAGCTCGTCGAAGCCGACCGACGGCTCGCTGATCCCGTAGCCGACGAAGACGACGGGAGCGGTGAGGGCGCCTTCGGCGCCGCCCCCGCCTCCCTGGAAGTCGCTGCCGCCATGGAATGTGCGGCTCTTTAAAGCGCCGCCTTTGTTGACCTCGATCGTGACAGAGGTCTGGGAATCGGTGACTTCCTTCAGGGCGAATTCCTGGAAATAAGTCCGCTCCACGGGGGGCGGAGGGGTCGAGCCCTGCGCGCCGCCCATGCGGAAGCCGCCCCTCATCGGCATGTCGCCGGCGGGCTTGACGCCCCACATCTTGAGCAGGGATGCGGCGTACTCGGCGGCCAGGGCGAAGCCGCGGGTCGCGGTCTCCCGGCCCTCCATGAGGTCGGACGCGATGTAGGTCAGCATCGCCAGGGAATCCTTGGCGGTGATGGCCTCGAGGCCCGCCTTGTACTTGTCGGGGGCGGGCTGGGGCTTGTCGACCAGGCTCAATGCTTTCTGGACGTCCTCGAGCTTCATCTGCGGCTGCTGCGGGGCCTGGGCCCGCAGGCTGATGAGCGCCGCGAAAACGAGGATTACGGCCAATACGTTCTTTTTCATTTAGACCTCCACCTGAAATTCATAGCCGACCTTTTGACGCGGGGCGGCTGGTTTTCTTTCATAGAAACTCGGATATTATCACCGGACCGACCGCGGAGCAAGAGGAAATGGACTCGGGACGGGCATTTGGCTATGATATGCCAGAGGCGTCGGATGCGCCGGATAAACCACTTGAGAGGTCGATTCACATGAACGTCAAGAGCACACTCCTTCTCGCCCTTTGCTTCGGACTGGCCTTTCTGACCGCCGGATGCAAAAAGACGGAACCCGAGCCGGCCGCGGCCGTTCCGGAGTTCGACTGGCAGATCGACCAGTTCGCCGACCTGAGGATCCTGCGCTACCAAGTCCCCGGGTTCGAGGCGCTCACGCTGCCCCAGAAAGAACTGATCTATGACTTGAGCGAGGCCGCCCTCTGCGGCCGCGACATCTTCTTCGACCAGAATTACCGGCACAACATCAAGATCCTGCGGACCCTCGACGCGATCGTCGAGGGCTACAAGGGCGATAAAAGCGATCCCCGCTGGAACGAGTTCATGACCTTCGTCAAGAGGGTCTGGTTCTCCAACGGCATCCACCACCACTATTCCACGGACAAGTTCATGCCGGGATTCGACGCCGACTATTTCGCGGCCCTGGTCAAGGGGTCCGAGGGCCTGACCTTCCCTCTCGCCAAGGGGCAGTCGGTCGACGATTTTCTGGCTTTCCTTCGGCCCATCCTCTTCGACCCGGCCGTCGACGCCAAGAAAGTCTCCCAGGACTCGACGAAGGACCTGGTCGTGAATTCGGCCGTCAATTTCTATGAGGGCGTCACCCAGGCCGAAGTCGAGGCCTACTACAAGGGCATCGTCGACGAGAAGGACGCGACGCCGATCTCCTACGGTTTGAATACGCGCGTCGTGAAGAAGGACGGCAAGGTCGTCGAAGAGATCGCCTCCATCGACGGCCTTTACGGGCCGGCCATCGCCAAGATCGTCTATTGGCTGGAGAAAGCGGCCGGCGTCGCCGAGAACGACCAGCAGAGGAAGGTCATCGAGGCCCTCGCCGCCTACTACAAAACGGGCGACCTCGAGAAGTTCGACGAATACAACGTCCTCTGGGTCAAGGACCTGACTCCGCTCGTCGATTTCGTCAACGGTTTCATCGAAGTCTACGACGATCCGCTGGGGACGAAAGCCAGCTGGGAATCGCTCGTCAACTTCAAGGACCTGGCCGCCACGAAGCGGGCCGACGCGCTTTCGGGAAGCGCCCAATGGTTCGAGGACAACTCGCCGATCGATCCCCGCTTCAAGAAGAAAGAGGTCAAGGGCGTTTCGGCCAAGGTCATCACGGCGGCCATGCTCGGCGGCGCCTGTTACCCGGCGACGCCCATCGGCATCAACCTGCCCAACGCCAACTGGATCCGCAAGGATTTCGGCTCCAAATCCGTGACCATCGAGAACATCACCTACGCCTACGACCAGTCCTCCTTGAAGTCCGGGTTCGGCAAGGAATTCTCGTGGTCGGACGAGGTCCTCGAGCGGGCCAAGACATACGGGCCCCTGGCCGGGAACATCCACACCGACATGCACGAGGTCCTCGGGCACGGCTCGGGCCAGCTCATGCCCGGCGTCGGGCCGGAGTTGCTCAAGAACTACCACTCGCCGATCGAGGAGTCGCGGGCCGACCTCTTCGCCCTCTACTACATCATGGACGAAAAGATGGTCGAGCTTGGCCTCCTGCCCCACCTGGACGCAGCCAAGGCGGAATACGACGCCAACATCCGCAACGGGCTGATGACCCAGCTCACCCGTATTGCACCGGGGAAAACGGTCGAGCAGGCCCACATGCGCGGCCGGGCCATGGTCTCTCATTGGGTCTACGAGAAAGGCAAGGCTGAGAACGTGATCTCGCGTGAGATGAAGGACGGTAAGACCTACTTCGTCATCAACGACTACCAGAAGCTGCGTCAGCTCTACGGCCGGCTCCTGGCCGAAGTGCAGAGGATCACGAGCGAAGGGGATTACGCGGCGGCGCGGAACCTCATCGAGACCTACGGCGTCCAGGTCGACCAGGAACTGCACAAGGAAGTGCTCGGTCGGTACGCCAAGCTGAACCTCGCGCCCTACAGCGGCTTCGTCAACCCGGTCTACACGCCCGTTATTGAAAACGGCAAGATCGTCGACGTCAAGATCTCCTACACCGAGGGCTACATCGAGCAGATGTTGAGGTACGGCAAGGCCTACGCGTTCTTACAGGACAACTAAGCCTCATAAGCCGAAAGTCCTTGCTAATCGCCCGGCTTCCTGGTATTTTTAATAATAAGATCAGGAGGGACGATGGAAGAAGAAATCGGGCGCGTCACGCACTACTTTCCCAAGATCGGCGTCGCTGTGATCGAGATCACGGCCGGAAGCCTGAAGGTCGGGGAGACCATCCACATCAAAGGTCACACCAGCGATTTCACTCAGCCGGTGGAATCGCTGCAGCAGGAGCATTTGTCGGTCCCCGAGGCGAAGAAGGGCGGCTCGTTCGGGATGAAGGTGAAGGAACACGTCCGGGAAGGCGACCGGGTTTATAAGGTCAAGGACGGCGCCTGAGCCCGCGCCCAGACCGCGATTGTCTGTGACTGCGGCTTCAGTATCCCTTCCCTCAAGGAACAACCGCTAGGACGCCTATTCTCCTATTCACTGAATCCATGCTCCAGCTTCTTTCTGGCATCCTTGAGAGAGACGCTTTTCCCCGCCCGGAATTCTCGGGAAGCGGCGCGGATACTCTCGTACAAGCCCGGAATGGACATGATTTCGAGGGTTTCTCTGCGGCGAGCGACGTATTCGTCAATCAAATCGACAATAAGTAGGAATGCTTTTCGCAAACATAACGAATGACGCTCCAGCCGGGCGGGTCCTCTCATGTTAGGGAAGAGAAAAAAAGAATGCCCAGGGCGGGACTTGAACCCGCATGGCCTTACAGCCGCGACATTTTAAGTGTCGTGCGTATGCCTATTCCGCCACCTGGGCTCTTTTTCCACTTCGATCAGGTAGGCCGTCAGGAATGGTTTCAGGCCGGCCTCCTTGAGCCGTCTGATTATATGATAGGGGGGGGGCAAAAACAACGGAGGCGATAAAACCCATACCATGCCGCCGGCGCCTGTGCTATGATTCGATCGACCTGAGCCCGGCCCCCGGCAAGTCTCTTATCCAGCAAGATCAATAGATGAAGGAGGAGAAGCGATGTCTCAAAAAAAAGCTCCTTTTGTTTTGGCCCTCGCGGCACTGTCTTTGGCCCTCGCGGTGAAGGCGGACCTCGCATTTGCGGGCCAGAATCCTGTCGCGCGCTCGACGACCCTGAAGAAGGCCAATGGTCTTCAAATGACGAACTATGTCCTGCGCTTGCCTGACGCCTACATCGTTTATGAGCCGTCGAAGGACATTTTCCAGATCGCTGCCCTTGGCGCGGTCCTGTCCTACGGCGACGGCTGGGAACGGCGCCAGGTCAAGCCCTACCTCTTCCATATCCGGCACCGGTCGTGGAAAAACCACTTCTGGAAGGTCAACACCAGCCGCAAGGAAGTCCATCTCGTCTGGGGGGGCGTCTTCGGCCACACGTGGTCGAAGCCCTGGCCCGCCAAGTCCGTCGAGGCCGACGGGGAACGCGAGGACATCACGCTGGAGGTCATCGGGGGGTCGGGGGACCAGGTCCCCCAGAGGTTCTTCATCCGTTTCGGCGAGGCCGACCTCATCTTCGACCCCGCCGCCCGCGACCTCCGTCTCGCCGCCGCCGGGATGACGTTGTCCCCGTGCGACGACTGGGAGGCCTGCGCGCTCAAGGACTTCCTCTTCCACGTGCGCCTGAAATCCTGGAAGGGCTTTTACTGGAAGGTCAATACGGGGCGGATGGGCGTCTGGAAGACGACGGGCGGCGACTTCTGCAAGCTGGGCGGCGAAGACAAGGAGCTCGCTGTCACCATGAAGAGCTTCCAGCGGCCGTTTTCGATGGCCCGCCTGCGGACCGCCCTGGCTGCCGCGGAGAAGGCCCGGCTCCGGGAGATCGCCGACATGATCGAGGCCGGCCGGCCGATTGTCGAGATCAATAAGGCGAGCGTTGAGTTCGTCCGCATGTTCCCGGGCGTCGATGTCGACGCCGCGGTCGCGGCCATCGCCAAGGGCATCAAAAGTCTGGACGCCGCGATGGAGGAATTGAGGAAAAGGCGAGAGGAGTTCCAGACGTCGTTCGAGAACTTCGACCAGAAAACCAACCAGCTCTTCAACATTCTCTCGACGGTCATGAAGAATATGAAGGAAACTCAGCAAGGCATCACCCGGAATTTGTTATAGAAATGGCGTTATGCGCCGGGCTGGATCATCGTAGGATCTAAGGCAGGTCACGACTACGTTTTCCGGCGATAGGAGCGCCCGCGAGAACCCGGCCGAGGAGGGACCTTGAAAAAGCGAGGAAATCTCGGATTCGTCCTCGTCCTGGGAATGGCGCTTTTACTCACGGCATGTCCGGCGTGGTCGCAGAACGCGCACCCCCAGAACCTCCCTCAGAAAGCCCACTCCGACGCCGACGGCCTGGCCCTGACGCCGCCCATGGGCTGGTACCCGTGGAACATCTTCGGCGAGGAACCTCAAACAGAAAAGCTCATTAAAGAAATCGTCGACGCGCTCGTCACCAGCGGCCTCAAGGACGCCGGCTACGCCTACGTCGGCCCCGACGAAGGGATCTGTTTTTCGCGTGGACCGGACGGGAAGCTCACGTCGAACCTCACGCGCTACCCTTCGGGCCTCCGCGGCCTCGGCGACTATATCCATGGCAAAGGACTCAAGTACGCCCTCTACACCGACGCCGGTTCGAAGACCTGCAGCACGGCCATGCCCGGGACCAAGGGCTATGAGTTCGAGGACATGCGCGCTTTCGCCGAGTGGCGGGCCGACTACATCAAGATCGACTGGTGCAACAGCGAAGGCCAGGACATCGTCAAGACCTACACGCTTCTCGGGGAGGCTCAGCGCGCCGCCGGCCGTCCCGTCGTCCACAGCCTCTGTTCTTGGGGCGAGGGATATCCGTGGCAATGGGCGGGAGCCATCGGGCACATGTGGCGGACGACCTCCGACATCTGCGGTCCGGGCAAGGCCGACTGGGCCAGGGCCGTCCGGATCGCCTTCGCCAACGAGAAGCTCTCGGCCTTCGCCGGGCCGGGCCGCTGGAACGACCCGGACATGATGGTCGTCGGCATGCCCGGCTTGAGCGAGGTCCAAAACAGGAGCCTCTTCAGCCTGTGGTGCATGATGGCCTCGCCGCTCATCGCCGGGAACGACCTCCGCGACATGACCAGACCGACGATCGATATCCTGACCAACCTCGAGGCCATCGCCGTCGACCAGGACCCCCTCGGCGCTCAGGGACATGTCGTCTGGAACGACGGGAACGTCAGCTTCTGGGCGGGGAAGCCCCTTTTCGACGGCAGCCGAGCGGTGCTTGTTTTCTACCAGGGTGGGCATAAATTCCAACAAAGAATCGCCTGGGACGAAGTGGGCTTCGGCGCGGCCGACGAGCTCTACGTCCGCAACCTCTGGACGCACGAGACGACCGGGCCGCATGCCGGCGGTGTGAACGTCTCCGTCGGCTCCGATGACGTGGCCTTCCTCCGGATCTCAAAAAAGAACGAATTTCCCATCCCGCCCATCCTCGTCGCCGACACCTATCTCGTCTCCCTCCGGGCGGCCGGCTCCCGTCCGGAGAAGCTTACAGGGACGGTCACGGTCGCGAACAAGGGGAGCTCGGATCTGCCGCCCTGGCGCGTCGATCCGAAGTCGCTTCCGCCCTGGCTCTCGGTCGCGGTCACGGGCAGCGGCAAGAGCCAGACGTTCGTCAATACCGTCTCGACGGCGGGCCTGAAGAAAGGCCCTTACCACGTCCTCGTCCGCGCGGACAACGTCGAACCCATCTCGGGAAGACCGATGTCGGCGCTCTACTACGACGTCGACCTCGAGGTCGTCAGGAACGTCAGGCGGTAGATCATGGCCAGCGCACAGCCGACCGCGCAACCGCCCGCGATATCCGCCGCCGCGCCTTCCGTCAAGGAGCGCCTCCTGTCCCTCGACTTTTTCCGGGGCCTGACGATGTTCCTCCTGATCGGGGAGAGCACGCTTCTTTACGAGCATCTCCGGGACCCCGGGCTCGCCGGGACGGTCCTCCACGCCATCGGGACGCAGCTCGACCATCACCCCTGGGCCGGATTGCGTTTCTGGGACCTCATCCAGCCGTTTTTCATGTTCATCGTCGGTGTGGCCCTGGCTTTTTCTGTGGCCAAACGCGAGGAGCGCGGCGAAAGCCGAAGCCGAATTACCAAGCACGCCGTCATCCGCTCTCTCGTCTTGCTCCTTCTCGGCTGGGCGCTCTACTGCATCGGGCCGGGCCGCATCACCTTCCGTTTCCAGAACGTGCTGGCCCAGCTCGCCGTGACCTATCCCATCGCTTATTTCTTGATGAGGCGGCGGCCGCGGACGCAGATCGCCTGGAGCTTCGGACTCATCCTCCTCACCGAAGTCATCTATAGGGTTTTCTGGGTCGCGGGCTACAACCAGCCCTTCGTCCCGGACCACAACTTCGGGTCGTGGGTGGACATGCTCATCTCCGGCGAGCTCTCGGCAGGCCACTGGGTGGCGTTCAACGCCATCCCGACGGCGGCCCACACGATCTGGGGCGTCCTGGCCGGTCAATGGCTCATGAGCGGCCGCCCGCCTCGGAAGAAGATCGCTGTGTTGGCCGGGCTCGGGATAGCCGCCGTCGCCGCCGGCTTCGCCCTCACCGCCGTGTCGCCGATGATCAAGCGCATCTCGACGAGCTCGTTCGTCGTCGCCACCGGCGGTTTCTGCCTCTTGGCCCTGGCCCTTTCCTATTGGCTGATCGATGTCCGCAAGTTCAGGAAGTGGGCCGTCTTCCTCAACATCGTCGGCCTGAATTCGCTCTTCATCTATCTTTTCACCGAAAGTGGCGGGACGTCGTGGGTCACGAGACTCGTCCGGCCGTTCACGCTGGGGTTCGCCGGCTGGATGGGTATGCTCCCGGCGGAAATCGTCACCAGCCTGGCCGCCTGGGCGGTCCTCTGGTCGATGTGCTTCTGGCTCTACCGGAGGAAGATCCTGATCAGGATTTAGGTAAGATGGGGTCAAACCTACCTTTTGCTGCAAAAGGTAGGTTTGACCCCATCTTAATCCCTCGTCACGCGCTCAGGGCTTCTGCTCGAGCTGGTGAACCATGGAGCGGAGCTTCTCTTTTTCGCCCCTGCTCCTCATGTAAAGCATGCGGATCAAGATCCCCAGCGTGCACAGGAGCAGAAGGACGCTCAGGAGCGACGCGTTGAGCAGCGGAACCCTGATATCTTTGAGCAGGGTCCAGACGCCGGCATCGGCCAGGTACGACAGGATAGTCACGACGGCCAGGACGAGAACCCACCAGATCATGGATGCCTCCCCTTAGGTGATATTAGGATAAATCGGGACGAACCCGTAAGCGGTACCGAAATGAATTCGCATCGTCAAGGCCAATATAAAACAGTGGAATGCGGTTGTCAACCAGCCGGCCTGGCCGGCTGGGCGGCCTTGACCCGGCCCTCGTCGTCCTTTTTCTCCTCTTTTGCCGGGACCGGCGGCGCGGCGAGGTCGGGCCTGGTGTCGCCGAAGATGTAGTGGTTGAACCAGGCCAGGTTGTGCTCCATCACGGCCCGCATCGACTTCGGCTTGGTGATGCCGTGCCCGTAGCCCTTGTAAACGACCATTTCGACGGGGACGCCGCGGTCCTCGAGCCCCTGGCGCAGCTCGTAGGCGTTGGGGATGGGGACGCGCTTGTCGAACTCGCCGTGCTGGATGAGGGTCGGCGTCGCCGCTCTCTTGATGTAGGTCATGGGCGAAGTCTTGGCGTAGATCGCCGGGTCGTCGGCCGGGTCGTTGCCGAGGTAATTGATGGTGAAAGGCGTGATGTCGGTGTTGTAGTAGTAAGTGGCCCAGTTCGAGATCCCAGCCCCGACAGAAATGGCCCTGAACGCCCGCGTCGAGGTCGTCAGGAACGCAGAGATGTAGCCGCCCTGGCTCCAGCCCATGGAGCCGACCCGACTCGCGTCGACCCAGCCTTTCTTGACCAGGTGGTCGACGCCCGAGAGGACGTCCCAGGCGTCGCCGACGCCGAGGTTGCGGTAGTTGAGGATGCGGAACTTCGCCCCGTAGCCCGCGCTGCCCCGGTAGTTGACCTTGAGGACGAGGGCGCCGCGGGCGGCCCAGATGTCCGAGGGGTAGTAGCGCGAATCGCCGCTGAGGAGCGCCGGCCGGTCGACGCCCGTCGGGCCGCCGTGGATGACGCAGAGCAGGGCGTACTTCTTCGCCGGGTCGAAATCGGCCGGCTTGATGAGGACGCCCTCGATCTCCGCCCCGTCCTTGCTTTTCCAGGAGATGACCTCCCGCGTCCCGAGGACGAACGGCTCGACCTGATCGGTCATCCGGGTCAGGGCACGGGCCTTGAAGGGAAACTCCGAGACGCAGATTTCGGAAAGCGTCGTGGGCGATGCGGCCGCGAAGGCCAGGCGCTTCCCGTCCCGGGAGAAACTGAAGCCCGAGACGATCGCGTCGTCGGGCGCGCTGAGCCGGGCGATCTGGAGCGACTCCGGGTCGAGCCGGTAGAGATGCGCGGCGGTCTTTTGCAAGCCTGAGAAGTAGATGCCGTCCGCGTTCCAGGCGACGGCGCCGGGGTTCTCGTCGAAGGCGCCGGTCAGCGGCCGGATGGGGCCGCCGTCGGCGGGGACGAGGGCCAGGCCGATGTTCCTGGCGAAGTAATCACGTTTGCCGCCGGCGCTCGAGAAGAGGATCGAGCGGCCGTCGGGCGACCAGAGAGGGGAGGAGTCCGGGCCGGGTTGGGCGACGATTCTCTTGACGGTGTCTCTGGCCAAGTCGAGGACGTAGATGTCCGACGTCCCGCCGTTGATGAGGTCGGGGTTCAGCGCGGCGCTGAAGGAGATTTTCGTCCCGTCGGGCGACCAGTCGAAACCGCCGACGGTGAAGGCTTTCCCGCTCGTCCGGCGCTGGCCGGCCCGGGGCGCGCTTAGGGCTTCGGCCACATCGAGGGTCCAGAGGTGGGTGTGCGTGTATTCGCGTCGGACGACTTCGTAATCGCCGTAATAGTCCTTGCGGTCCTTGGATTCCTTGGAAACAGGATCGGCCGCGGTGAAGGCGATCGTTTTGCCGTCGGGGGACCAGGCGAATCCCCCGACCCCGGTCTCGGACTTGGTCAGCTGGACCGCTTCGCCGCCGTCGGGGCTGATGACGAAGAGCTGGGACTTGTCGTCGGCGCGGCTCGAGGTGAAGGCGAGCGAACGGCCGTCGGGCGACCAGGCCGGGCCGGACGAGGACTTCTTGCCGCGGGTGAGCTGGCGGGATTCGCTCGTAGCGACGTCGGCCAGCCAGATCTGGGTGACGTAGGCGTCCTGTTCCATGTCGGTCTCGGTGACGGTGTAGGCGACCCGCGTCCCGTCGGGCGAGATGCGCGCGCCGCCCGCGGACTTCAGGTTCATGAGGTCCTCGACCGTCGGGACGCGCTTGGCCGTGTCGGCGCCGGAAGGAGCGGCCTCGGCCGCCCGGGCGGGAACGAGCGCGCCCAAGGCTACGGAGATGAGGAACGCGCCGAGCAGCATGCGGGTTCTGCGCTTCATGGTTATCCTCCCCAATAGGTTGTTGATCATGATCCCGGCCGGAGCTAATATCCTACGCCAGGAGGGGCGATTGGACAAGGCCCGGGTGTCTCAGGACATGGTCTCGGGCTTTTTTTGATGCGGCTCAGATCTTCCTGTCGGCGACCCAGAGGTTGTCGTATTTGAGGACGGGGCCGCGGAACTTCTCTTCGGCCACGAACGTCCGGCCGCCGTCCCGTAGGCTGTAGCGGACGACGTTGGTCGCTTCTCTCCCGTCCTTAAGCACGATGCGGACGTCGAAGACGAGGACGTCCCCGTCCCAGTAGAGGCGGCTGTAGTCGGTGCGGCCGTCCTCCACTGTGACCACCTCCTTGCCGTCCGTGGTCAAAGCCCAGGCCAGGGCGTTGTCCTTGCCGCCGATGACGAAGACGCGGCTGAACCGGAAGTCCGGCTCATTGTGGTCGATGGCGAATGTCGCGCTTTGGAGCTCGAACTTGATCTCGAGCTTGCTTTTCTCGGCGTTAACAACCCAGTTCCCGGAGAAATTGGGTTTCTCCGAGGCAAGTGCCGCGGCTCCGCCCGCCTCAATGACGAGCGCCATGAGAATCAATAAAGAGATGGGGAGTTTTGTCATAGCTAATTCTCCTTATGATTATCCAAAAAAAGGGATGAAGATTTCCGTTCGCATTTCCAGATGACGTAGGACAGGAGGGGAAGCCCCGCCGCGGTGAGGACCGCTCCCGGACCGAGGACCCACCAGATCCCCATGAAGTCGATGAACGTCCAGGCGATGAGCGTCAGCCCGAACGCAAACAGGAAGTATCCGCCGGCGCGGTGCGTTTTCATCCAGACGGTCTCGTCCCGTAGCGTCCATCGCGTCCGGATGCCCATGGCGCTGTTGGGACGTAGCCGCGGTAAAAGGTTGCCCGCAATGACCAGAACGATGCCGACGAGGGAAGTGGGGACGTAGGTGATCCAGCGGCCGATGAGTCCCTGGAGGATAATCAATTGAGTGATCAGGAGGAAATGTGTACCAATGGTCAGAAGGACGGCGAGGTCAAGGAAAATCTCGTAGGTCCGGCGGAACCGGCCATAGTTGCCGCGAAGCGGGTCGATTTTGGCCATGGATTTAAAGATGATGACGATGACCAGCGCCGCCGAGGGGAGGAAAAACGAGGTGGCGAACAACGGGAACGACCAGACCGGAAAGCCTCTTCCACTGAGTCCGATGGCTGGCAACCGGATGAAAACGAGGGCGGAAACGCAGAAGGCCGCGGCGAGCACGCCGTAGCGGAACCTATCATGGGACACGACGTCCACCCCCTTTCCCCACCCATCCGAGGAGATGCTGGACAAGGTCCTGCACGACCGAAGTATCGAGCTCGTAACGAATATGCTGTCCTTCGCGCGAGGCTAAGATAAGCCCGGCGTCGCGCAGGACGGCGAGATGGCGTGAGATCGTCGGCCAACTCGACGAGAAAACCTCCGCGATCTCCCCCGAGCTCCTGGGTCCCTCCTTGAGGAGTTCGAGGATGCGGCGGCGCGTCGGGTCGGCCAGTGCTTTGAAGACGGTGTTCATTACAATTAGATAATTAGCACATTATCTAATTAAAGTCAAGGGATCCTTGTTTTTCGTTTCCGTGAGCCGGAGTATAATCGGTGCGGAAGGCTAGCCTTCAGTGCGCGGATTCAACCGGTCGACAGTCTACTTCGCCAGCGGCACGGGGAATTCCTACGTTCTCGCCGCCTGGTTCCGGGACGCCTGCGGGACAAAAGGGATCCCGGCGGTCCTCATTCCCGTGACCCGCGCCGACCCGTCGCGAGACATCACTCCTTCCTCAGGGGAGCTCGTCGCCCTGGCCTTTCCGACGCATGGGGGCTTGCCGCCCTGGTCGGTCATCAAGTTCCTCCTCCGGATGCCCCGACGCCGGGGGACGTCATTTCTTTGCCTGCCGACGCGAGGCAGTTTCTTTATCGGCCCCGTGCTCGTCCCCGGCGCGGCGATCCTGGCCTCGTTCCTTCCCTCGATCATCCTGCTTCTCAAAGGGTTCCGTCCAGTCGGCGCGGCGAGTTTCGACATGCCGATCAATATGACTTCGGTGCATCCGACGCTGACCTTCCGCCACGCCGCCCGCGTCACCGCCCGGGCCAAACGCAAATTCGATAGATACGGTGAACGGTTCTTCCGTTCTGGTTCCCTCTGGCTGACGCGGAACAACCTCTATGAGGCCGTCTGGTCGTTCCTCATCCTGTATTTCATCCCCCTGTTCCCGCTGCTCTATTTGGTGGTCGGCCGTTTTTTCATGGGCAAGGTCATGTTTGCCACCGTTCGATGCACGGGCTGCGGCGGCTGCTCCGCCTCCTGTCCCGCCGGCGCCCTGGTCATGAAGGGGAAAAAGCGGCCGCGCCCTTTCTGGCGCTACACCTGTGAGCACTGTCTGAGATGCCTGAATTACTGTCCCCACCGGGCCGTCGGTGTATCGCTGCCTTGGGCTGCTTTTCTCTGGTGGCTTGGCCTGGCCGCGGCCGCGGCCGGGGCCGCCTTCGCCAAGATGGTGACGTTCATCCCGGGGCTCGAATCCGTCCGCAACTATTGGACGGTCGAACTCGCGAATTCCGTCGTCTACTATCCGGTTTTTATCGCCGCCTACTTCCTGTTCTACTACCTGACCCGGTGGAAGCCTCTGAACGCGCTCCTGTCGCGGACGTGTCCGAGTTTTTTCCTGGGTCAGTACCGGGCGCCGGGGACTTCTCTCAAAGACCTGACGGGGGGCTGAGGAGGGCCGGACTCCCTTTAATCCAACTGCTTGAGATAGAGCTTGACGTACTCCATATTCGTCGCCAGGACCCGCTTGCAGTCTTCCGTCGCCTCGGCGATGGCCAGGGCTTCATCGAGGAACTTTTTCGCCGGAGCCAGGTCGACGGTCGGGTCCTGCTTGTGCATCTTGATGATCATGTAGGCCGCGTTGTTTTTCCCCCAGGCCACGAGCTCCGGCTGCCCCAGGCCTTCCGCCTGCCGGGCGTATTCGAGGTAATACTGGAGGGCCTCCACGAACTTTCCCCCGTTGTCGTATTCTTCGGCCTTCAACTTGGCGGCCCGCCAGTTGTCCCAGGAAATGGCCTGCGCCTCACCGGCCGCCTGTTCTTGGCGAGCGGCCGCCAGACCCATGCCCACGGAAGCGGCCAGAACGACCAGCAACCCCAAAAAAACGGTTTTTCTCATGATAACCTCTCCTCCGACGATTGACACAACTCATTATAGGACGAATGGAGGCCGGGCGCAACTTCGCGATCGTACGGACTCCTCCCGGCGGATTTGCGGCTGACGGGAGGGAGAAAATCGGCTTAAAACTGGGCGTCTAGGCCGGTGCCGGAAAGGACAACGAAGACCTGATCTTCGTCTGCGGCCCGGCCGGCAAAAGCTAGCTTTATTTCAGGACAAACAGGGAGAAGGAGTCGGGGACGATCACGAGGTCACCCTCGACCCGAACTCCGTACGGCTCGCCCGGCGTCTTGAACCCGCCGGCCGCCTTGGGGGAAGCGGGTCGGCTGACGTCGAATTTCCTGACGCCGAAAGTTTCGTCCGAGACGTAGGCGAAGTCTCCCCGGATAGCCACCCCGTTGGCGAAGCCGTCGAAGGGGGCGCTCCCGATCATTTTAATCTTGAGCGGATCCGCGACGTCCAAAACGACGAGCCCTTCGGGTCCGTCGGCGATGTAAGCGGCATTCCCTTTAAGGGAGACGGCGCGCGCTTCGCCGCCGGTCCGGAAAGACCCTAGGAGCTTCGGCCGGGCTGGGTCGGAAACGTCGAGGACATGAAACCCCGTGTCGCTGCTGCAGACGTAGGCCCTCGGCCCGTCCAGGGCCAGACCGTAGGCGAAGCCCGGCATCTCCAAGGAGCCGGCGATTCGAGGCGCCTTGGGGTCGCTGATATCGACGACGAGAAAGCCGTAATGGTCGGAGGTCAGGTAAGCGTACCGGTCCCGTATGACGACGGCCCGCGGCACTCCGGGGAGGGGAAAAGACTTGACGGTTTTAACCGCGGGAAGCGCGGATACATCGAGGATATTGAGGACACGCCTTTCCGTGACGTAGGCGAACGATCCCTGGACGTCGAGGGCCTGGATCCCCCGCGAGATCGGGGATGCGCCCGCCTTGTCGGGAGCGGCGGGGTCGGTGATGTCGAAGACCTGGAGACCCGAAAGCTCTCCAATGGCAAAAAGGCTTTTGCCCCGGACCGCGGCCGCGACGATGGAGCTCGGCGTTTGATAGAAGCCCCGGACGGCGGGGTTGGCGGGGTTGGTGATGTCCATCACGTGGATCCCGGCGAAGTAGTCGACGACATAGGCCGTCTTCCCTTCGATCGCCACCCCCCAGGCTTCGTTGTACATCGTGTATTTCCTGATGGCGAGCGAGACCGGAGCGGCAGGGTCGCGGATATCCAGGACCTGGAAGCCGCCGTCGTACAGGGTCCCGACGCAGGCGATGCCGTCGGCTACGGCGATGCTGTTGGCGTAGCTCGAAGTCATCAGCGAGGCGACCGGCTTGGGAGCGGCGGAGTCGCCGACGTCGAGGACGGCAAGGCCGGCGGCGCCGTTGGCGACGAACGCATATTTCCCGGACAGGGCCGTTTGCCGGGCCTTTCCCTGCGTAGCGCAGGAGCCCGTTTTCCGGGGGTCGGCCGGGCTCTGAACATCGATGACCTGGAGTCCCCCGTCTCCGTCGGCGACGAACGCCGTCGTGCTCGAAAGGGTGATCCCTTCAGCCTCGCCCGGAGTATCCAGCGTGGCGACGAGTCTGGGAGAGCCCGGTTCGCCGACGTCGAAAACCCGGAGACCGTCCGGGCCGTCCGCGACAAAGGCGTACCGGCCGGCGAGGGCCACGGCCTTGGCTACGCCGCCCGTCGCCGCTTCCCCTTTCAGCACGGGAGAATTGGGATTCGAAACGTCCACGATCTTCAGCCCTGCTTTTCCCGCGGCGATGTAGACGAGCGGTCCGGCCTTAGCGATGTCGAAGCCGCCGCCCAGGTAAAGCTGCGAAACTAAGACGGGGGAACGCCCGCCGGTGAGGTCAAGAATGATCAGGCCGTTGAGGAAAGCGCAGTAGGCGAAGTTCCCATCGACGACCAGGTCGTAGGCTTTCGACCAAAGGATGGAACTGACGTACCTCAAGCCTCCGTCCGGTTCCGGGCCCGCCGGCCGGCCGGCCGGGGATCCGCCGCCCCGGGCGGGAAGCACGACGGAAACAACAATCATGAGAAGGGTCGGGATGACGACGTTTTTTTTCGCAGGACTCATCGATTATTCCCCTATCCCGGTCGCCGGGCCGGTTCACACCAGGATGTCTTCGTCCCAGCCGAGGTTGACGAGCTCGATGGCGTTGATGTCGCTCACGCCGATTCCGTGCCGGGTGTCGGCGAGCTGGATGTGCTTAGGGACCGGCGGCAGCTCCTGGTCCTTCCCCAGGACTTCGCGCCGCTTGGCCATGATCAGCCGGAGCCCGATGGTATCAACGGCCACCGGGTCCTGCCCGATGATGAGGCCCTTATAGCTCCAGACGTACCTCCTGCTGAAGTGGTGGGGACCCCGGCCGTGAAACTGCGGCGTCAGGGCGCAGAGGATATTGAGCCTCGTCTTGCCCTTGACGATGGGCAAGTTGAACAGGGACCCCAGGTCGGCGCAGCTGTCGGGGTGCAAGGCCGGCTGGGATTCGGCGAACATGATGTAGTTCTTGATGCAGCCCGACATTCCGGACAGGTAGTGCGTCCGGAGCGGCCTGGCGTTGATCAGGGACGTGGCGTTGACGAACAGGGGATTGGTCCTGACGGTGTGATCGTCCAGGCCGATCCGGTCCTCTGCGATTCCGGCGTCCATGAGGCGTCGCTTGATGGCCGCTTCGAGCTCGGGCGGCGTGGGGAGGTAGGACCAGACGTTGGTCTTGATGCCGACGGTTTCCCCGGGCTTGACCATTTTTCCGAAAGCCTTGACGGGATCGTTCTCGTCGAAGAGCTTCATGACGGCCTCGTCGAGCATCCCTTGGAGGACGTCCGGATTGATGGCCGAGTTTTCATCGAGGACGTCGCGGTGCCGGACGAGGACGACCCGGGTTTTTTTCGCGGCGGGGCCGTCCTGGCCGAATCCCAAGGAGGCGCCGAGAATGGCGGCGGTCGTGCCCTTGAGAAAGTCGCGCCGGGTGAGCAGGTGTTTCATGAGAACCTCATTTCTCGGGGATGTTGATGGAAGAGCCGAGTTTCCGGGCCCAATCCGGGCTCGGGGACTCGAAGACGATGACCAGATAGCGGCTCTGGGCCGTGGCCGAGACCCACTTTTTGTTCTCCGTTTGGGCCAAGCCCTCCGGTCCGGCTTCCGGCGCGTAAGAAGATAGGAACGACCGTCGGGCGGCGATGGCCCGCTCCGCGCCGGGGTAGCGAACGAGAAGGAGATAACCGGGCTCACCGGACGGCGTCTCGTATTCCGCGAACACGCAGTCCGTGGACCGGTCGAGGCCGAGGATGTTCTCGCTGGCGACGAAATAGCGGTTGTTGAGGTTGACGTTGGCGTGAAAATAGCTCGTCCGGTCAGGCCGAAGGGATTCCCGTGGCAGAAAGCCGACCATGTCCGGGCTGGGCCCGGGCGGGCCGAGCGCCTTGACGACGGCCCGGCCGACATCCAGGACGGCCTTGCCGGAAGCTTCGTCCTCGTTGGCTGTCATGGCCGTCACAAAAAACCGGCCTTGATGGAAGCGGAGGAGGCCGAAGCCGTATTCGGAACCCTGTCCGATTCCGGCGCCCGGGTCCTCGCGGTCGCAGGAAAAGGTGCCGAAGGCTTCCTCCGGCGAGCCCATGTCGTAGATGTCCAGGGTCAGTTCCCCTCCGCCGGGTCCGGCGTATTTTCGGACCCAGACCTGACGAAAGTCGAAGGCCAGATAGACTTCCGCGCCTCCATCCATGTAATCGTAAAGGGTTTCCCGGTCGTAGAGTTGGTCCTTCCCGGACGCCTGCCAGACGCCGATTTTCTTGGGGATCGACCGTCCAAAATCATCCACGGGTCCTCCAGCGGGAAATGAGAGTGAGGCCGAAAAAAGCAATGCGACGATGAGCCGCGCCCTCGAGCCCTTCATGCCTTCGATACTTTCATTCGACGGATCAGAGGTTGAGTTTAATCGATTCCGGCGCGAATATCCATATTGATTGAAAAAGAGCCTTTTAAATATTGAATATATCACGGTTCTAGTTGATAATGCCCTTATCGTGAAGCCCAAGACCAAGATCTGGATTCGCAGCATCCTGGGGATCGCGGTCATGGCCGCTCTTATCTTCGTCTCTTCGGGGCGTCTCGATTACTGGCAGGGGTGGGTATATTTCGGCATCAACCTGGCCATCGTGGCCGTGACCTTCTGGATCCTGAGGAACGACCCCGGGCTCATCGCCGAGCGCCTCAACCCCAGCCAGGGGACGAAGATATGGGACAAGGGCTACTTCCTGCTTTCGACGCCGCTTTATTTCGCCGCCGTCCTCCTCGTCTTCCGGACCGTGCTCGAAGACAACATGCTCAAGAAGGAACTGCTCTGGTACACGGAATACGCGAAGGCCGTGCGCTTCCGTCTCGTCCCGGGGGTCTGGTGACGCGTCGCGCCCCGAACAAGCCCGGGCATTCATGCCGGGGAGTGTAGGGTTTGACAGCCTCGTTCGTCCTCGGATATATAGCGTTCTTTGAGATCTTCCAGGAGGGCTAGAACGTGAACATAGGACCCCGCCTTCGTTTCTTTTCCAGACTTGGTTTGACCGCGATTCTCTTCGCCGCGGCCTTGGCCGCGCTCCCGCTTGCCGCGACGACCAAGGTCACGAGCCCGAAAGAGCAATTCGGGTTCTCGATCGGCGACGACTACCAGCTCGTCAACTACAAGCAGCTCGTCGCCTACTGGAAGAAGCTCGACGCCGAATCCGACCGCATGAAGCTCGTCGACATCGGGAAAACGGCCGAGGGCCGGACGATGGTCATGGCCATCATCACCTCGCCGGCGAACCACGGGCGGCTGGGCCGCTACAAAGATATCGCAACGCGCCTGGCCTTGGCCAAGGGGCTCGGCGACGCCGACGCGCGCCGCCTCGCCGCCGAGGGCAAGGCCATCGTTTGGATCGACGGCGGGCTCCACGCCACCGAGATCCTCGGCTCGCAGCAGCTCGTCGAGCTCGTCTGGCGGATGGTCAGCGGGAACGACGCCGAGACCCTGCGCATCCTCGACCACGTCATCCTCCTGGCCGTGCCGGCCAACCCCGATGGACTCGACCTCGTCGCCGACTGGTACATGCGCGAAAGAGAGCCGGCGAAGCGTTCCATGAGCGGCGTCCCGGTGCTTTACCAGAAATACATCGGCCACGACAACAACCGCGATTTCTACATGAACACCCAGGTCGAGACGAAGGCGATGAGCCGCCAGCTCTATATCGAGTGGCATCCTCAGATCCTCTACAATCACCACCAGACCGGGCCGGCCGGGACGGTGCTTTTCGCGCCGCCCTTCCGCGATCCCTTCAACTACGTCTTCGACCCGCTCATCCCGGTCGGGCTCGACCTCGTCTCAGCCTCGATGCACAACCGCTTCGTCACCGAGGGCAAGCCCGGGGCAACGATGCGTTCGGGCGCCGGGTATTCGACCTGGTGGAACGGCGGCCTGAGGAGCGCCGGCTACTTCCACAACATCATCGGCATCCTGACCGAGGCGATCGGCAGCCCGACGCCCGTCGACATCCCCTTCATCCCCGAGCGGCTGCTTCCTAAACAAGATTACCCCTATCCCATCGCGCCGCAGAAGTGGCATTTCCGCCAGTCCATCGAGTATTCGATCACGGCCGACATGGCCATCCTCGACGTGGCCTCCAAGCACCGGGAGGATTTTCTTTACAGGCGCTATCTCATGGGCAAGCACGCCATTGAACTGGGAAGCAAAGACTCGTGGACCATCGTGCCCGGTACCATCGCCGAGGTCCAGGCCGCGATCGACAAGGACAGGCGAGCGGCCGCGGCCGGGGCCCAGGACCAGGTTCAGGCTTCCGCCGGCCGGGGCGGTTTCGGCAGGGGAGGAGGCGCCGCGATCAAGTATTACGAGGGCCTTTTCGACAAGGCCAAGCGCGACCCGCGCGGCTACATCATCCCGGCCGATCAGGCCGATTTCCTGACCGCGACGAAGTTCGTCAACGCCCTGCTCGAGAGCGGGGTTGCGGTCCACCGGGCGACGGCCGATTTTGAGGCGGCGGGGAAGACGTACCCCAAGGGGTCTTATGTCATCCTGACGGCCCAGGCCTTCCGGCCCCACGTGCTGACCATGTTCGAGCCCCAGGACCACCCGAACGACATCCCCTACCCGGGCGGCGCGCCCAGGCCGCCTTACGATGCCGCCGGGTGGACTCTGGCCTACCAGATGGGGATCGCTTTTGACCGAATTCTCGACGGCTTCAACGGTCCATTCCAGGCCGTCCCCGGCGTGATCAAGCCGCCGGCGGGCGTCTTTGAGAACGCGGCCGGCGCGGCCGGGTTCCTTCTCGACCACCGCGTCAACGATACCTTCGTCGCGATCAACCGGTTGATCAAAGCGGGGGAGGAGGTCTATTGGCTGAAGGCGGATTTCGAGGCGGACGGGAAGACCTATCCGGCGGGGACGATCTACGTTCCGGCGAAGCCTTCGGCCGCGGTCCTTCTCCAGAACGCGGCCAGGGAGATCGGACTGAACATCGGGAGCGTGGGGAGCGCGCCGAAGGGCGAGGCCTTCAGGCTCAGGCCGCTCCGCGTCGGGCTGTGGGACAGCTACGGCGGTTCGATGGCCTCCGGCTGGGTCCGCTGGCTCCTCGAGCAGTTCGAGTTCCCCTACGAGCTCGTCTTCGCGCCGGCACTGGACGCGGAAGATCTCAACGCGAAGTTCGATGTCCTCATCTTCGTCGGCGGTTCGATCCCGCGCGTTCCGGCCTCGGGCCCGGAGGGAGCGGGCTTCGGGCGGGACTTCCAGACCTCCGCGCCGGCGAACATCCCCGATGAGTATAAGAACAGGATCGGGCGGATCACGGTGGAGAAGACGATCCCCAACCTCCGACGGTTCGTTGAAGCAGGGGGGACGATGCTGGCCCTCGATTCGGCCACGGTCATTGCCGAGCACTTCAAGCTGCCGCTGGCCAACGCCCTGGTCGAAAAGGCCCCGGACGGGTCGGAAACGCCGCTCCGGTCGGAGAAGTTTTACATCCCGGGTTCGGTGTTGAGGGCCCGGATGGACAACACGCATCCTCTGGCCCACGGTATGCCCGACACGGTCGACGTCTTCTTCGACAACACGCCCGCGTTCACGCTCCTCCCCGACGCGGCCCTCAAGGGCGTAAAGCCCGTGGCCTGGTTCGATGACGGCAAGCTCCTGCGGAGCGGCTGGGCCTGGGGCGAATCGTACTTGCACAGGAGCGTCCAGGTCGCCGAGGCAACGGTGGGAAAGGGAAAGATCTTCCTCTACGGGCCCGAGATCGCTTTCCGGGGCCAGCCCCATGGCACCTTCAAGCTGCTGTTCAACGGCATCTATTACGGCCCCGCCGAGTCCGTGGTTCTGAAATGAAGCAAGAGGGGGTCAAACCTACCTTTTGCAGCAAAAGGTAGGTTTGACCCCCTCCGTCTCGTTACAAGAGGGCCCTGACGAGGAGCGCCGTACCCATCAGGACGAGGAAAGCGTAGACGAGCTTGGCGAAGAGGGCGTGCGTCAATTTCCGGTTGACCAAACCGCCGAGGACGACGCCGAGGACGATGGCCGGCAAAGAATAGAAAAATAAGCGAAAAACCTCGCCCGTCCACAGCCCGGCGATGCCGTGCCCGGCGAGGATCATCAAGCCCGTCGGCAGAAAATAACCCTGGAGGGTCGCCCGGAAACCCTCCGGCGGCCATCCTTTCAACATCCCGTAGGCCACGACGGGCGGCCCGTTGGTGTTGTAAGCGCCTCCGAGGACACCGGCCGTCCAGCCGACGAGCCAGGGCAACCAGGCTTTCTCGTTCCTGATCCTGGCCCCCGGCCGGGCCAGGCCGAAAACGCCGTAGAGCAGGATGAGTGCACCCAGGGCGATCTTGAGCGGCTCCTCCGGCAGCCGGGCCAGTCCGTAGACGCCGAGCGGAATGCCCAATAAAGACGCGGCGATGAGTTTCGCGGCCGCCTTCACGTCGCCCGCTCGCCAGCCTTTCATCAGGATGAGGAGCGAGATCGTCGGCCCCATAAAGGCGACGAGCGGCGTCGCCGTCTTGAGCCCGATGACCATCGCCAGCAAGGGCATGGCGACGACCGCGTCGCCGAAGCCCAGGGCCGAACGGACGAAAGCGGCGGCGAAGACGATGCCGACGACGGGGATCAAGATCTCTTCTTTTTCCTTCCCATGATGCCGCCGCTCAGGAAGAGGCCCGCGCCGAGGACGAATCCGAAGTTGTACCAGGTTCCCGTGTTGTGGACCTCGTAGAACCGGACGCTGCGGCTGAAGATCGAAACGATGAATGTCACGGGCGAGATGAAGCCGTGCCAGAGGCCGAGCAGGAACCCGGCCGTCCGACCCTCGGCGTCGGCGGTTTTCTCGAGGTCGTTCCGGCCGGGCGCGCAGCCGGCCAGGACGAGCGCCGCGATGACGATCCCCGTCAAGATGATCGAACGTCTCATGATGACCTCCTTGGGAGACGGGCGTATTTTAACCTAAATCCTGACGCCCCTCCAATAATAATAAACGAGCGGACTCGGCTTCATTTCTCATCTGAGGGGAGCGGGCGCCGGGGGTGTCTACGGAACTTGCCTTTGCCTGCCGATCGGAATAAAATAGGTATTCCAATAGCCCATCTAATAATCCCGACCGCAGGAGGACATCATGAAAGGCGATCTCAAACTCATCAAGGCGCTCAACGCCCTTCTCGCCGACGAACTCACGGCCATCAACCAGTATATGGTCCATTCCGAGATGTGCTCTAACTGGGGTTACGACAAGCTCCACAAGGCCATCGAGAAGCGGGCCATCGACGAGATGAAGCATTCCGAAAAGCTCATCGGACGCATTCTCTTCCTCGAGGGCCTGCCCATCGTCAGCGACCTCAAGAAGCTCCACATCGGCGCCGACATCCCGAAGATGTTCGCCAACGACCACTTCTCTGAGGAAGGGGCCATTAGGTCCTACAACGAGGCCATCGTCCTGGCCGGCAGCGTCAAAGATTACGCGACCCGGGAGATCCTCGAGTCCATCCTCAAGGACGAGGACGCCCACATCGATGGCATCGAAGAGACCCTGGACCAGATCGGCCAGATGGGCCTCCAGATCTTCCTGACGACCAAGGTCGGCTGACCCCCGCGCTCTCGATGCTGGCCGCGGCCCTGTTCTACGGGTCGGTCTGGGGATTGGGAGAAGCGACCCTCGGACATCTGCTCCACCTGGCCCGCGTTCCCGGCCTTCCGGGCCCCGAAAAAATTAAGGGGTTTCCCCGTTCCTGAATTGATTTGGCCATGAAAGCCCCGTCGCTCAAGAAAAAGATCGAGACTTCGGAAATGAGCAGGAGGAGTTTCCTGCGTTGGGGCGCCCTCGTCGGCTCTTCGGCCGCCGCCGCGAAAGGGCTCCCCGCCGGTTTCCGCCGGCGCGACCCGCGCCACGCCCTCGTCGAAGCCGCACAGTCCGCCGCCGAAGAGCGGATGATCCGCGCCGGCTGTCCCTCCCACAACTGCGGCGGCCGCTGCCTGCTCAAGGTCTTCGTCCGCGACGGCGTCATCGTCCGCATCGAAACGGACGACCGCCCCGGCGACACCGTCGCCGATCCCCAGCTCCGGGCCTGCGTCCGCGGCCGGGCCTACCGCAAACGGCAGTATCATCCCGACCGCCTGAAATACCCCATGAAGAGGGTAGGGAAGAGGGGCGAGGGAAAATTCGCCCGCGTCAGTTGGGAGGAAGCCCTGGACCGGATCGCCTCGGAGTTCAAACGGATCAAGGCGGCCTACGGCAACCAGGCCTTCTACGTCCCCTACGGCACGGGCAGCTACAACCAGATCAACGGCCGGCAGACGGCCCAGCGGCTGATGAACCTCTACGACGGCTCCCTGGGCTTCTACAACAGCTATTCTTGGGCGGCGATCTCGGCCGCGACGCCGACGGTCTATGGCACCAGCGTCACCGGAAACCAGCGACAGGACTGGCTCAACTCCAAGTACATCCTGATGTGGAGCTGGAACCCGGCCGAGATGCGCGACGGGACGAACAGCGAGTACTTCGTCCAGAAGGCCCGGGAGAAAGGCGCCCGGGTCGTCTGTGTCGACCCGCGGATGACCCTGAGCGCCGTCTCGCTCGCCGACGAGTGGGTCCCCATCCGGCCCGGGACGGACGCGGCCATGATGTCGGCCATGGCCTACGTCATGATCCAGGAAAAACTCTACGATGCGGAGTTCGTCAAGACCCACTGCGTCGGGTTCGACGAGACCCAGATGCCCGAGGGCGCGGCCGGCGCCGAGACTTACAAGGATTACATCCTCGGCAGCCGCGACGGCGTCGCCAAGACGCCGGAATGGGCCGAATCCATTTGCGGCGTGCCGCGCGAGACGATCGTCCGCCTCGCCCGCGAATACGCCACGTCGAAACCCGCCGTCCTCTACCAGGGCTACGGCATGCAGAGACGGGCCTACGGCGAGCAGGCCGTCCGGGCCGGCTGCGTCCTCGCGGCCATCACCGGGAACGTCGGCGTCCCCGGCGGTTGGGCCAGCGGCATCGCCCTCCAGGCGCCGGACGGCGGCCCGTTCTGGCTCGTCTTCCCGACGGGTGAGAACCCGGTCAAGGCCATGATCCCGAGTTTCCTCTGGACCGAAGCGGTCCTCCGTGGAAAAACAATGGGACAGGCCGACGGCGTCCGCGGCGCGGCCAAGCTCGACACGGACATCAAGTGCATCTGGGCCGTGGCCTGCAACGCCCTGATCAATCAGCACGCCAACGTCAACCGGACGGCCCGCATCCTGGCCGACGAGAAGCGCGTCGAGTTCCTGCTCGTCCAGGACAATTTCCTGACCCCGACCGCGCGCTTCGCCGACATCCTCCTTCCGGTGTGCACCCAGTTCGAGACCTGGGGCCTCGAGGACGGCTGGAAGTACGGCGACGAGGTCATCCTCATGCCCAAGATCGTCGAGCCGCCCTTCGAGACGAAAAGCGATTACCGCATCGCGTCCGAGATCGCCGCCCGGCTCGGGCTCGAGGAGGCCTACACCGAGGGCCGGACCGAGCGCGACTGGATCGCCTGGTCGCTCGACCGCTACCGCCAGTCGCGTTTCCCCGATCTGCCGACCCTGGACGAGTTCGAGGCCTCCAATGCCGGCGTCTATTCCCTGCCGGTCGAGCGGCCGGCCGTGGCCTTCACCGATTTCCGGCGCGATCCCGTGAAGCACCCCCTGCCGACTCCATCGGGGAAGATCGAGATTTTCTCGAAGCGCCTCCACGACATGGGCAACCCGGCCGAGATACCCGCTGTCCCGAAGTACATCCAGGAGTGGGAGAGCCCCTTCGGCCCCGAGGCCAAAAAATACCCGCTCTCGGTCGTCGGGCATCATTATCTCTCCCGCGTCCATTCGACCTTCGAGGGCATCGACTGGCTCGAGGAGGCCTTCCCCCAGCGCCTGTTCATCAACCCGCTCGATGCCGGGCCGAGGAAAGTCAAGAACGGCGACCTGGTCAAGGTCTTCAACGACCGGGGCGCCGTCATCGTCCCGTGCCGGCTGACCCAGCGGATCATGCCCGGCGTCGTCGCCCTGCCGCAGGGCGCCTGGTGGACGCCGGACAAGAACGGGGTCGACCGGCGCGGTTCGGTCAACGTCCTCTCATCGGAGCGCTGGACAGCGCTTGCTTTCGGGAACGCCCAGCACACGATCATGGTCCAGGTGGAGAAGGCGGAGGCGGTCTGACATGGCCACCCAGTACGGCTTTTTCTTCAACGCCGCCACGTGCAGCGGCTGCAAGGCCTGCCAGATGGCCTGCAAGGACCGGAACGACCTGGAGCCCGGGGTCCTCTGGCGCCGCGTCTACGAGGTGGCCGGCGGCGGCTGGGAGAAAAAGGGCGAGGTCTGGGTCCCCTCCGTCGTCGCCTACAATGTATCCATGGCTTGCAACCACTGCGAAAAGCCCGTCTGCGGCCTTTCGTGTCCGGTCAAGGCCATCTCGAAACGCGAGGACGGCATCGTCTTTGTGGACACGGCGAGCTGTATCGGCTGCCGCTACTGCGAGTGGGCCTGCCCGTACACCGCGCTTCGCTTCAACGCCACGACCAACACCGTTTCCAAGTGCGATTTTTGCTACGACGCCATCGACGCCGGGGGGACGCCGGCCTGTGTCGCGGCCTGTCCCCAGCGGGCCCTCGACTTCGGCGACCTGGCCGAGCTCCGTAAAAAGTACGGTGAGACGCGCCAGGTCTTCCCCCTTCCCGACCCCTCCCAGACCGACCCGGCCCTCGTCATCAAGCCGCATCGGGACGCCGCCCGGGCCGCGGAGCGCGCGGCCGAGGTGGCCAACTGGGAGGAAGTCTAGCGGTCCATGCTCAAGGAGTGGCCCCTCGTCGCCTTCACGGTCGCCGGGCAGGCGGCGGTGGGGATCTTCCTGTTCGCCGGCCTTCCCCTTTTTTTATCCGCGGGAGCGGGCGGGAACGCCGCGGCGCGTGAGGCCCGGCTCGTCGTCCTGGCCGTCGTTCTCGGGCTCCTGATAGCGGCGGCACTCCTCTCTTTTTTCCACCTCCACCACCCGTTCCGGGCCCGCCGCGTCCTGACCAACCTCCGGACCTCCTGGCTGAGCCGTGAGATTTTTTTCGAGCTCGGCTTCATGGCCCTCGTCGCGTTTGGCGCGTTCTTAGCCTGGAAACGGCCGGCGGAAGGAATCCTGTTGAAGGGGATTTTGGCGGCGGCCGGCCTGGCCGGGATCCTGTTCATCCTGAGCATGTCCAAACTTTACATGCTCCAGACCGTCCCTCCCTGGAACCAGGCCTACACGCCGCTCTCTTTCTTCATGACATCCCTGTCTTTGGGCGCGCTGGCCGCTGCGCTCGTCAGGGCCTCAGGGGCGGATACGCCGTCCCGTTCCGGCGCCTACATCCTGCTTGCTTTCGTCTTTGTCGCGGCGGAAGCCGCCCTCTCTTTTCTCATCGCTCCCGGGCACGGCGTCTTCGGACATAGGCCGGGTCCATCGCTCCGGCCGCCGGGCGAAGCTCGTCGAACTATTCACCTGGCCAGGTTGGCGCTCTTGCTCGCGGGTCTTGCCCTGATCGGGGCGGCCATGATAGCGGGGGAGGGGCGGGCCGCATCGGGGCTGGGCGGAAACGGGCTCTTGCCCGTCGCTCTTGCGCTGGTCCTCGCCGGCCAGGTCGCCGGCCGCTTTCTCTTCTACGGCCTGTTCGGCCGGCCCGGCCGCTGAACCCCTTATGCCTTTTTCTGGCTTCCTGCGTGGGCCTTTGCTCGCGCCCGGGCCTCATGCGCGGGCCCGCTTTTTTCGGATGGGCCGGCCTTCCCGCCCGCGATGGACCGGAGGTAGGATTCATAGTCCGCGCGGGTGTTGAGGTTCCGGAGCCAGGCCGCGTCCTCGAGCCGGAGGACGGTTGTCCGGCAACGGCCGAAGAGGGGAAGGATGCTTCGCTCCCCGGACTGGAGGAGCGTTTCGATCTCGGGGACCGCGGATTTCCGGTAGACGGCGAAAAGCGGTTCGAAATGTCCGGACGGTCCGACGGGGACGGCGATCTCGGAGTCGCCCGCTGTCCGCGCGAGTGACCGGAGAAGCGGGAGGTTGATTTCCGGGATGTCGCAGGCGACGACAGCGCTGGCGTCGTTCGCCGCCGCCTTCAACCCGGCCAGGATCCCGCCGAGGGGCCCGAGGCCGGGGACCTCGTCTTCAACGACTCCGGGTCTTGGCCCGCGGCAGGCCGCCGCATGCTTGGCCCGGCCTGAGGGCTTCCTTCTCGATAGGGCCTCGAGCCCGGTCGCCTGTCCCGGGGAAACGCTGACCAGGATTTCCTCGAAGTACGGCTCGAGTTGTCTGAGAACGTGTTCGAGGAGGGTCCTGCCGCCCACGGCGAGCCCGGCCTTGTCGGCCTTCATCCGCAGGCCGCGGCCCCCGGCCAGAACGATCGCCGTCATCGGCTTCCCGCCGCACCGGATCTTTCTTTTCACGGTGCCCATCATAGAGCTTCCGCCCAGCTTAATTCAACTTTTAAATTGGGCCGAGGGGATCGTCTGAGTTAGCATCAGCGGTGATTTAGCCGGGCTTTTCTTCCAGGCCGAGGGGGCAGATCGAGCGGATAAGGACAATGGCGCAGGGGCGATGCCCGGAGGAGGCCGTGGGAGGGCTGAGCGGGCACGGATGTCCTAGAAGAATGGGGACACGTACCGGAGGTACATGTCCCCATTCTTCTAGGACAGAGCGAGGCCCGGACCCGAAAAGGCCGCGGGATGTCGGGGCTGAGGGTATCGTCGGAGGGAGCATAAAGCGGTGATTTAGTCATCACGGGACGGATACGCGGACTCCTCCCATCGAATCCGTCCCGGGATGGCGTAGAGAATCACCGCAGCGAACGAAGATGATTCCCGAGGCCCTATTGACATCGATGAGGCCGGTCGCGATAATGAGCGGGCACAAACCCCCATGCTCCTCAAACAGCAGGAATTCTACCGCTCACTGACCACGCTTTCTCCCGGGCTCGTCGAGCGCATCCGGAGGACGGTCGAGGACGCCGAAAAGAAATTCTCGGGCAAAAAAGAGGGAAAAGGCGGCTTCCTCTGGGAGCACTCCGTCCTCGTCGCGGCGCAGTCGTTCCGCTTGGCCACGGTGGAGAAAGAGAACACGGACCTGGCCGCCCTGACCGCACTTTTCCATGACTCGGGCAAGTTCGCCGGCGGGCGCTACCATGCCGACGACAAGCCGGAAGAGGAAGAGGCGGCCCGCCTGGCCCGGGAGCTCCTCGAAGAGGCCGGCCTGAAAATGGCCGACGTCGGGCACGTCGTCCGGGCCCTCCGCTCGCTCTACAATTCCGGCGCGCGCCGTAACCGCCTCGCCGATATCGTCCACGACGCGGACTTTCTGTCCAAGTTCGGCTACCTCGGCGTGGCCAACTTCTTCGTCAAGTCCACGCTCCGGGGGCGGAACCTCGAGTCCGCCGTCATGGATTATCTGAGCAAGGAGCTGACCTACGCCGCTGTCCTGCCGGCGAACATGCGGACGGCGGCGGCCCGCCGGCTGGCGGCAAAAAAGTCGGCAGACACCCTGCGCTTCTACCGGGCTTTCCTCGACGAGCTCAAGGATTCGCACGGCACGGACTTCCGCATCCAGACCGTCGATGTCCGGCGTCCTGCCGGGCGTTCCAAACGGGCCAGGATCTCTCTTGCCTTGCCCGTTTCCTGCGGCGCCTGCGGCGGTAAGTGGGAAACCGACTTCCGGACGGAAAAGGGGCTCAAGTGCGAGAAGCTCGAGGCCTCGCTCCGCTGCGGCGCCTGCGGCGACAAGCGCATGATTTCCTTCTGTCTCCCGGAGATGGGCTAGGAGCCATTATGAGAATTAGACACAGGTATCTCGCTGTTTGGACCCTGGCGGCTGCGGCCGTCGTGCTCGCCGGAGCTTCCTGCGTCCAGCCGGTCTCCGGCCCGCCGCCGGGCCGTCCGCATGTCGTCTTTGCCGGCGTCCGGTCGTCGATCTACGGCATCAAACCGTTCCCGGAATCCGCCGAATGGGAAAAGGCGATCCTGACGATGTCCGGCTACTATAAAGGCTCGACGCCCGCCGCGGTTTGGATCGTCGGCAAGATCGTCAACCACACGGATTGCCGTCTTGAATTCCCCGGCGACGCGACCGGTCTGGCTAAAATTCAATTCTCAGACGCCGACCGGCACGAAGCTTATCTGACCCAATTCGACCGGGCTGGGATCAAGATCTTCCTCCAGGTCGAGCCCGCTAATGCGGACATGAAGACGCTCATCGACCTCGTGCTCGGCCGCTACGGAAAACACCCCTGCGTCATCGGCTTCGGCGTCGACGTCGAATGGCATCGGGAAGCCGACCGGCCCGAGTGGGGAATCCCCGTCGACGACGAGATGGGCCGGCAGTGGGAGGCCTGGGTCAAGGCCCACAATCCCGCCTATCGCCTGTTCATCAAGCACTGGGACCAGCGCTGGCTGTGCCCCACGTACCGCGGCGAGATCATCTTCGTCGACGACAGCCAGATCCTGCCGAATATGGAGGCCATGGTGGCCGAGTTCGACGCCTGGGGGGAATTCTTCAAACCGAACACCGTTCTCTTCCAGATCGGCTACCCCTCGGACAAACCCTGGTGGAGCCAACTCCCCCAGCCGCCCAAGACGCTCGGCCAGGCGATCGCCGCGAAGATCGAACAGGACTGCGGCATCATCTGGGTCGACTTCACCCTGAAAGAGGTCCTGCCGCTCAAATGAACGTTCATCCACGGGTGCTTGGGCTGGCCGCCGTAGGCATCATTGTCTTGCTGTCCGCCTGCGGCTCCGGGAAAGCGGGCGCGTCCGCGTCCGTGCGGCCCGTCATCGGAGTCAAGATCTACGACGCGGCCGGGCCCTTCGACAACCTCTTCCGGGAATGGCGCGACCTCGGTGTCAACACGCTTTTCGTGAGCGAAGCGCTGCTCAAGAACGCCGACTTCAGGGGGCTGGCCCGGACGAACGGGATGCCGCTTTTCCTCATCTTCCCCGTCTTCCAGAACCCCGAGGCCTTGAAAGAAGAGCCGGGGCTGGCCGCCGTGACCGCCGCCGGCGCTCCGGCCCGCGAGGAGTGGGTGGAATTCGTCTGCCCGGCGCGAGAGGACTACCTGAGCCGGCGGGCCGGCCACCTGAGGGACCTCGTCGCCGAATTCAGCCCGGACGTGGTCAGCCTCGATTTCATCCGCTACTTCGTCTTCTGGGAAAAGGTCGCGCCGGACCGGGCGCCGGAGTCCCTGCCCCAGACGTGCTTCTGCCCGGTCTGCCTGGCCGGTTTCGAGAAGGAAATGGGCGTCCGCATCCCTTCCGAGCTCGCCGCCACGGCCGAAAAAGCGAAGTGGATCCTCGAGACCCGCGCGGCCGATTGGACCGAGTGGAAATGCCGGGTCATCGCCCGAGCGGTGGAACGCCTGGCCGGGGCCGCCCGTCAGGCCAAGCCCGGGGTCAAGGTCAACATCCACGCCGTCCCCTGGCGGAAGGACGATTTTGGCGGGGCCGTCCGGTCCATCGCCGGCCAGGACCTGGCCCGGATCGCTCCTTACGCCGACTTCATCTCGCCGATGTGCTATCACCACATGGTCCGGCAGAGCCCGGCCTGGGTCCACGACGTCGTGGCGGACCTTTCCGCCCAAACCCGCGTGGCCATCCTGGCCAGCACCCAGGTTTCCGAGGCCTACGTCGAGAAAACGCTCGCCCCCGGCGAATTCGGAGCCGCCCTCGAAGAGGCGTTGAAGCCGCCGTCGATCGGCGTCGTCCTCTGGTCCTGGGACGCCCTGTCCAAGTCCCCCGAAAAAGAGGAGATCCTGAAGTCCTCGGCCGGATTGAAAAAAAAGCCGCGATAGGATAAAAATAGGCGTCTGGAGAGTGGCCATGGATCACGGCAGACGCCAGGCGTCCTTCACCGTCCTCATCTTCCTGGGGTTCGTCCTCGCCTCCTGCGAGGTGTCCCACGTTCCGCCCACCCCGGCGAGACCGAACAAGGTCGTCCTGGGCTATTACTCATCCTGGAAAAAGGCCGAGTTCGACCACACCAAGATCGCCTATGAGAATCTGACCCACATCGCCCATGCCTTCGCCTGGCCGGATTCGTCCGGGAACCTCGTCGTGCCCGCCGGCTATCTCTATCCCGCGCTCAACACCGCCGCCCACGCGAGCGGCGTCAAGATGATCGTCAGCCTCGGCGGCTGGGGCAACTGCGCCGGCTTTCCGGGCATGAGCTCGACCGCGGCCAACCGGGCCCGGTTCATCGGCCAGCTCGTCGATTTCTGCAAGACGAACGCCTACGATGGCGTCGACATCGACTGGGAGTTCGTCTCCAACGCCGAGGAGGAAGCGAACTTCGTCCTGTTCATCGAAGCGCTCGGGGCGGCCCTCAAAGCCCAGACGCCGGCCCTGCTCCTGACCCTGGCCGCGACCTCCGGGAATTACTATGGGCGCTGGGTCGACTTCGAGCGCCTGGCCGACGATTTCGACTTCATCGGCTTCATGACCTACGATTATCACGGCGACTGGTCCGACCACTCCGGCCACAACGCCCCGCTCTACGCCTGGGGCGGGGACACCTGCGGCTCGCTCGACGAAACCTTCGCTTACGGCCGCAGCCGCCAGGTCCCGCTGGCGAAGCTCCTCGTCGGCCTGCCGTTTTTCGGCCGGTCCTTCGACTGCGCCCGCCTGGGCCTGCCGTTCACGACGTGCGAAGAGTGGTCCTATTCCGACATCATGGCGCTGCCTTCGGCGGAGTGGACGCTCGTCTGGGACGACACCGCCCAGGTCCCTTACATGCGCCGTCCGGACGGGACGAAGATCATCTCCTTCGACAACATGAGCTCGATCTCGCTCAAGTGCCAGTACGTCAAGGACAAGTCGTCGGCCGGGGTCATCATCTGGGAGCTGAGCGAGGATTACCGCGCGGGGACCTCCGAGCTCCTCGAAGTCGTCGGGAAATCGTTCGGCGTCCGCTGACGGTCCGATTTCGAGATTATTCGGAGAGGTGATCGAGATGCACAGAACCAGCCGTTGCTTCAAAGCACTGTTCCTCGTCTTCGCCGTGACCTCGGGCTTCCTCCGGGCCGCCGCGCCGCAGGCCGCTCCCGCGGACAAGACCAAGGGCTTCTTTCCCGTTTCCGTGTGGTACCCCGGCGGCAAGGCCCGCGCCCCGATGCTCGAGACCGTGACGCCGCAGTCCCGCGAGACCTGGAAAAAGGACATCGAACAGATCAAGCGCCTCGGCTTCAACACCGTCCGGACGTGGATCGAATGGACCGCTTGCGAGAAGACGGAGGGCCAATACGATTTCTCGGCGCTCGAGCTCCTGACCGACCTGGCCGGCGAGGCCGGACTTCGGGTCCTCGTCCAGGTCTACATCGACTCGGCGCCGGACTGGGTCGGGGCCCGACACCCGGATTCCAAATTCGTCTCTTCGAACGGCGTCGCCGTGGAATCCCAGGCCTCACCCGGCTTTTGCTTCGACCACGCCGGCGTCCAGGACAAGATCCTCCGCTTCTTCAAGGCCGCCGCCCGGGCCGTCAAGGGCAAGCCCGCCTTCTACGGCTGGGACCTCTGGAGCGAGCCGCACATCATCAACTGGGCCGAGGTCTATTATGTCGGTGACCTCTCGAGCGTCCAGTTCTGCTACTGTCATTCGACCCAGGCCCGCTTCAGGGCGTGGCTCAAGAAAAAATACGTGACGATCGACGCCCTGAATAAGGCCTGGTACCGCACGCTCCGGACCTGGGACGAGGTCGAGCCGCCGCGCTTTGGGACCATCCTGACCTTCACGGACTACATCGACTGGAAGGAGTTCATCTCCGACAAGCTGGCCGAGGACCTGGCCCTCAAGGCCGCGGCCGTCAAGTCGGTCCTGCCGGACACGGTCGTCACCAGCCATTCGGCCGGACCGGGCCTCTTCACCCGGCCGGACTGGTCGGGGACGCCGGACGACCGGAAGATGTCCGACAGCGTCGATTTCTACGGCGCCTCGATCTACCCCAAGCACGCCTGGACGGTCAAGCCCTGGTCGCCCTACTACCGGTCCTCGGGCCTCGACTTCGTCAGGTCCATGGGTATCGGCAACGGCGGCTTCTATATCGGCGAGCTCCAGGCCGGCTACGGCGTCTTCGGCATGAAGATGAGCATGCCCGTGGTCGGCACCGACATCCGTGACTGGATGTGGAGCGTGGTCGCCTATGGGACGCGGGCCGTCAATATCTACGCCTATTATCCCATGAGCACCGGCTACGAGGCCGGCGGCTACGGCCTGGTCGAGCTCGATGGCAAGGTCACGGAGCGGGCCGAGGCCGGCGGGAAGGTCGCCCGGGTCATCACCGCCAACAAGGACCTCTTTCTCAAAGCCCTCCCGGCGCGGGCGGAGATCGCCATCCTCTATAATCCCTTGTCGCACATGGTCGGCGGCCAGCAGTCGTTCACCGGCGAAGGCCAGACCGTCGGCGTCAACAACCTGAGCGAGTCGCTCCAGGGCGTCCACCGGGCCTTTTTCGAACGGAACATCCCGGTCGACTTCCTCCACGTCCGGGACCTCGGCACGGCGCGGGCGGCCGGCTACAAGCTTATCCTCGCGCCCTACCCGGTCATGATGTCCAAGCCCCACGTCAAAGCCTTAGCCGATTATGTCCGCGACGGCGGGACGCTCCTGACGGAAGCCCGCTGCGGCTGGGTCGACGAGAAGGGGTTCTCCAGCCCGATCATCCCCGGCGGCGGGCTCCATGAGGTCCTCGGCTGCCGGGAGATCGAGCTCACGCCGCTCGCCAAGACGGGCGTCATCGAGGTCAAGGTCGCCGACGAGGCCTTCCCCCTGCTCAAGCCCGGCGATAAGCTCGACAGCCTCTTCTTCGAGGAAAGCTTCGACGTCTTCGGTAAGGCGAGTCGGGTCGTTGCGACATTCCCGGATGGCCGTCCGGCCGTCGTTGCCGCGCCCTTCGGGAAAGGCCGGGCTATCATCGTCGGGTCCTTCCTCGGCTCGGCTTATCATCATTTCAAGAACCCCAACAACGGCAAGTTCTTCGCCGGCCTGGCCGAGTGGTTGAAGATCGTGCCGCCGGTCCGTGTGACCTCTTCCGCACCCGACGCCGTGGTCGAGGGGCGGCTTCTCCACGGCGACGGCTACGTGGTCCTTTTCGGGTTCAACCGGGGTGATAAGGAGGTCAAGGCCAAGTTCGGGGTCAAGACGGAGGCCGGCCGCGTGGCCGCCGCCGACTTGGAAACGGGCGAGGCTGTCCCGGTAGTCAGGGACGGCGACCGGGCGGTGGTCGAGAAGGCCCTCAAGCCCGGCGAGGTCTGGGTCGTCCGCATCGATAGGCGTTGAGCGTTCAGGGACATGATAGAAGCGAACGAGGCTCTGCAAAAAGGGGTGCAAGAAGGGGGACACGTACCGCTTCTCGAAGCGGTACATGTCCCCATCCGGACGACCGGCCGGCGGTGTTTGTCATGAAGTTTGCGACTGGGGCTGCCAAGAAAAGCATGACGGAATTCTGCGGAGGGGTCGACGTCGGCGGGACGAAGATCGCTTCTGCCTTGTTCACCCGGGCGGGGGAGATCTCGGCCAGGAAGAAGATCGCCATCGATAAGTCCGGCGGGGACGCCGTGGCTGGGCAGGTCCGGGACGGGATCGAGGCCCTCGAAGAGGCCGCCCGCGCGGCCGGAGGCCGTCTCGCCGCCGTCGGGATCTCGGTCCCGGGCATCGCCTACTCCGCGAGCGGCAAGGTCTGGGCCCCGAACATTCCCGGCTGGGACCAGTATCCGCTGTTAGAAAAAATACGGTTTTTCTCCCGATTGAGGGGAAGTCCTTTATTCGGCTTGGCGAAGGATATCGCCCTTAGCCCCCCGGCCCCCCCGGGAACCAGTCCGCCGGTTCCTACGCCGCGTAAGCGGCGAGCCCCCTCCGCTACGGGGGTCGTCAGGGCGACATCCATCGCCGCCTCACGACGGACTTCCCTAGTATTGGGGGAAGAACCAAAAATAAGCGGACATGTACCGCAGGTAAATGTCCCCCTTGTTCTTGAAAGCGACCGGAGCGCCTATGTCGCCGGCGAATCCTGGCGCGGGGCCGCGGCCGGCGCGCGCGACGCGGTCTTCCTGGCCGTCGGGACGGGGATTGGCGCCGGGATCATCTCTGGCGGCCGCATTCTCCACGGGCATGAGGACATCGCCGGCGCGGTCGGCTGGTTCGGCCTTAACCCCGTTTACAAGCCCGCTTACGAAACCATGGGCTCGTTCGAGGCCGAGGCATCCGGTAATTCGGTGGCCCGGAAAGCGCGCGAGCTCCTGGAGCGGGGGCGGGCCTCGTCGATGCCGGGCCTCGCCGGCGGCCGGATCGATGCCGTCACCGCCGAGATCGTGGCCGAGGCGGCGCGGCGGAACGACCCTCTGGCTTTGGAAGTCGTCGCCGAGACCGTGACATACCTGGCTATGGGCATCGCCAACATCGTCAGCATACTCAACCCCGAGGTGGTCGTCGTCGGGGGAGGCCTTTTCCAGGCCGCCGACGTTTTCCTCGAGCCGGTCCGCCGGGAATTCAAGCGCTGGGCCCAGCCGCTCGCCGCCCGGAAAGTCCGGATCGAACTTTCCAGCCTCGGCGAGGACGCCGGTCTCTATGGCTGTGGTAAGCTCGCCTGGGACCGGCTGGGGAGCGGCGGGGAGCGGATACTTAGGAGCGACCTGCAGAATCGAGGCTGAAAGCTCCAAGCCTCGATTATGATAAGTATCTTCAATGAGGGATTCGGAAAGGGGACACGTACCAGAAGTACATGTCCCCAAATAGGGAGGAGAGACAACATGTCCGCTCAAACATACCTCGACAAAATCCAGGGAATACTGGACGAGGTCAAGACGAAAGAGATGAAGAACATCCGGGCCGCGGCCAAGATCATGGCCGCCGCGATCCGGAAGAAAGGCCGCGTCTACATGTTCGGCAGCGGCCACTCGGTCATCCCCGTCCTGGACATCTTCCCGCGCTACGGGAGTTACGTCGGCTTCTTCCCGCTCTACGACCCTCGGCTCATGTGGTCGAACGTCATCGGGCCGGGCGGGGCCAGGGAGTTGCTCTGGCTCGAACGGCAGGAGGGCTACGCCCGCGTCTTCCTCCAAAGCTACCCGCTCGAAAAGCGCGACGTAATGCTCGTCTTCTCCCACGGCGGGCTGAACGCCGCGCCGATCGAGATGGCCCTCGAGGCCCGGGCCCGCGGCCTCAAAGTCGTCACCGTCTCCTCTCATGCCAACGCCAAGATCGGCAAGCGCTCCCATTCCTCGGGCAAGATCCTGTCCGAGGCGGCCGACGTGGCCATCGACAACCATGTCCCGCCCGAGGACGCGCTGGTCGACGTCGGGCAGATCGAGCGCGTGGCCGCGGGCTCAACCGTCGCGGCAGTTTCGATCGCCATGTCCCTCGTCGCGGAGACCGCGGCCGTGCTGGCCAAGACCGGCCAGGTCCCGCCGACCTTCGTCTCGCCCAACGTCCGCGGCGTCCCCCCGGCCCACATGGCCGGGGTCTACCAGGCCTTTACCGAGTTCTATTACGCCCGGCCGTTCAAGGCGAAGCGCAAACCCTGAGGCAAGGAGAGTCGTCCATGAACGCATCCGATCGGGCCGGCGCTTCCGGCGTTTCGAGGCTCCAGTCCTCGGCCTGGGCCGGGATCTTCGTTTTCGGCATCGTCATGGCCGTCCTGGGGGCCATCCTGCCCTCGCTCTTCGACAGGATCGGGTTCGGCGCGGCGGCGGCCGGCAGCCTCTTCCTGACCATGAATTTCGCCATGCTCGTCACGACCCTCTTTTTCGGCCCCCTGGTCGACCGCTTCGGCTTCAAGGCGCTCCTGGCCGTTTCGGCCTTCCTCGTCGCCGGCGCCTTCCTGCTGTTGTCCTTCGCCTCGACCTACGGACTCGTCCTCGGCGCGGCCGTCGTCCTCGGCCTCGGGGGCGGCGGGCTCAACGGCGGGACGAACGCCCTGACGAGCGACATCCACGAGGGCGACAAGCGCGGTTCCGCCCTCAACGTCCTGGGCATCTTTTTCGGTTTCGGCGCCCTGTCCATCCCCTTCTTCATCGGCACCCTGCGCGAACTGCTGGGCCTGCGGAACATCCTTTTCCTGGCTACGGCTCTCAGCCTCATTCCCTTCCTCCTCTACCTCGTCCTCCGCTTTCCCAAGGCCAAACAGGCCCAGGGGTTCCCGATCAAGGAAGCGGCCGGCATCGTCCGCAGCCCGCTCCTGTGGCTGACCGCCTTCATCCTCTTCTTCCAGTCCGGGAACGAGTTCACTGTCGGCGGCTGGATCTCGACCTACCTCGAGAAAACATTCGGGCTCGGCGGCAGCGCCGCCGCTCTGGTTTTAGCCGCCTACTGGGCGGCCATCATGTCGGGGCGCCTGCTTTCGAGCCGCCTCGTCCGGGTAATCCGCAACGAAACCCTCATCTTGGGGAGCGCCGTGCTGGCTCTGGCCGCGGCCGTCCTAATGGCCCTCGCCCCGTCAGGCGCCCTGGCGGCGGGGGGCGCCGTCGCCATCGGCCTCGGCTTCGCCGCCATCTACCCGACGACCCTGGCCATCGTCGGCGGGAAGTTCGCTGCTATCACCGGCACGGCCTTCAGCATCGTCATCGCCGTGGGTCTCGTCGGCGGCATGCTCGCTCCTTGGCTGGCCGGGAAGATCGCCGAGGCCTCGAGCCTGCGGCAGGGGCTGATCATCCCCGTCATCAATTGCGCCATGATCGTCATCCTATCGCTGTTCGTGGCGAGAGAGATGAAAAAGGAAAAGAAGGAAGGGAGTGAGGCATGAGCGGACTCAGGACCCGAGGCCTTGTTTTTTATTTATTTATCGGCATCTTGTTCTCCGGCTTACTCGCAGGGAATCCTTCCGTTGCGGCGGCCGGCGATGCGGCGGCCACCGCCGTCCGGAGCGAGCTCGTCCGCCGCTTCCCCGCGCTCCTGGCCGAGAAAGGGATCACGGACGACACCGGCCGTGAGATCGATGGCCGCCTCGACCGGCTCATCGCCGCGGCGCGCTCGGGCGGAGCCGCGACGGAAAAACAGATCCTCCGCGCCGCGCTCGAGTCCCTGAATTATTCCGCGTCCAACCTGGCCGGCTTCCCCCAGGCGGCCTTCGACCGGCCCATCGGAACGATCCTCGAGACGTTCGGCCGGACGGTCGCCCCGGGAGATATCGAGGCCAGGGCCGAAGGGAGCGCCTGTCCGGTCGGCGGCATCGGCGCCGGCGGGTACGAGCGCCTCATGAACGGGAATTTTTCGACCTGGTTCCTCAAGCTCGGCTGGATGGTCGAGGACACGGTCTGGGCCGACCAGTTCCACGTCTTCATGAAATCCGGCGGCCGGACGGTCGCCCGGACGCTCTCGACAAAGGCACCGCCGGCCGGGGAAGGCCTCGGCGGCTGGGCTTGGAACTACCCGGTGGGAAAAGGCGATTATTTCGCCCTCTACCCCAAGTCCGGCTTTTCGTACGAAGAGAACCCGGACTTGCCGGTCAAACTGGCGGTCGTCCAGTTCTCGCCCGTCATCGCCGGGAACTACAAGGAGACGAGCTATCCCGTCGCCGTTTACAGGTGGGTGGCCGTCAACCCGACCCGGCAGCCTGTCGAGGTCAGCATCCTCCTGACCTGGGAGAACATGGTCGGCTGGGAGGCCGTCCCCGCTCCGTCCGCGCCTGGCCGGGCTTCCCAGGCGTCTTTCGTCTGGGACCGGAAGAGCGCCGGCAACTTCAACGAATTCGTCGAGGACGGGCCCTGCAAAGGCATCCTCTTCCAGCGAAAAGGCCAGGATGTGAGAACCGGGAACGCTCTCGCCGGCACCATGGCCATCGCCGTCCTCGAAAGCCAGGCCAAGACCCGCGTCCACTTCCAGGCCGCCTTTGACCCTCGCGGCGACGGCGCCGACCTTTGGAAGAGGTTCGCCGCGGACGGGACGCTCGACGGCGTCCGCGCTTCCGTCCCGCTCGGGCCGGGGCAGGAAACGGGCGCGGCTCTGGCCGTCACGTTCACGCTCAAGCCGGGCGAACGGCTCGAGGTCCCCTTCGCCATCGCGTGGGATTTTCCCTACTGCGAGTTCGAGGCCGGGGCCAAGCACAAAAAGAAATATACGGCCTTCGCCGGCGCGGAAGGCACGAACGCCTTCCGCCTGGCCGCCGAAGCGCTGGGTCGGGCAGGGGAGTGGGAGCGGGCCGTCGACGACTGGCAGAAGCCCGTCCTGACGGACCCGCGGCTTCCGGATTGGTTCAAGCAGGCCCTGCTCAACGAGCTCTACGTCCTGACCGAAACGAGCATCTGGGACGCCGCGACAAACCTCCACACCTATCTCGAAAGCGCCGACTACCTCATGTACGGGACGACCGACGTCGACTCCTACTGCTGGCACGTGCTCAAGCTCTGGCCCGATCTCGAAACGGCTCACATGGATTATCTCGCCGGCACCATCCCGCTCGAGGATTCGTCCTATCGCGTTTTCCAGTACGCGGCGGTCTTTCCCAAGGAGGTCCCGCCGGACAAGATGGACTATTACTGGAACACGATCAAGGCCGTGGGGATGGTCCCTCACGACGTCGGCTCGCCGCGCAAGAGGCCCTGGACGATCCTCAACGCCTTCGACTGGCAGAACGCCAACTTCTGGAAGGACATCAACCCCAAGTTCCCGCTCCGGGCCTACCGGGATTTCCTGGCGACGGGCGCCCGGGATATCGGTTTTCTCATGAAGATGTTCGAGGCCTCGGTCGTCGCCCTAGACACGCTGGAAGCGCGCTTCGGCGATAAGGTGACCCACGTCCCGCTCAACGAGGCCATCCCCGACCAGACTTACGACACCTGGCGGATGAAAGGGGAGAGCGCCTACGTCGGACTCCTCTGGCTAGCCGGCCTCAGGGCGACGGTCCAAATGGGGGAGACGCTCTACGGCCGCGGCCTGGTCCGGGCCGGCGATGCCGATATCCTCGAGAGCATCGGAAAGTACCGGAGGTGGTTCGAGTCGGGCCGGGCCTCCCTGCGAAAGCTCTGGGACGAGCGGGGCGGCTATTTCCACATCGACGCCCACACGGACGACATCATGACCGACCAGCTGTTCGGCGTCTGGTATGCCGGCATGCTCGGCCTCGATGCCGACGGCCGGGACCCGATCGTCCCGCCCACCGAGGTCGAGCGGACCCTGCGGACGATCTACGAAAAGAACGTCCTCGGCTTCGGCGGCGGCGTGATGGGCGCGGTGAACGGCCGCAAGGCCGACGGACGCCAGCTCCTGAGCCAGCAGGGCGACGAGGTCTGGATCGGCACGGCCTACGCCTTCGCCGCCAACTGCGTCCTCAACGGCCTCCGCGACGAGGCCATGCACACGGCCTACGGGCTTTACCATGTCGTTTACAGTCCCTTCGGCCAGGGCTATTTCTTCAAGACCCCTGAAGCCTACCTCAACCCGGACGAGGTCCAGTGGAACAATGCCGACGCGAAATACGGAGAGAAGCTTTTCCGGGCGATGAAGTACATGCGGCCCGGCGCCGTCTGGGCCCTCTATGAGGCGTTCTTGAAAAAATAGCCGTAAACGGCTATCTTTTATTTTGCAGCATGCAGAAAAAGAAACGATCTCTTCCCTGGATCCTCGCGGCCGCGGCGCTCGTCGCCCTGGCGGTCCTGGGCTGGGTCTTTCTCGGACCGCGGCGGTCCCCCGCCGGTGCGATCGGTCAGCTCTGGGCGCGCCAGGGAATCACGAAGCCCAACGTCATCCTGGTCACGCTCGACACGACCCGCGCCGACCACCTGGGCTGTTACAGCTATCGAGGAGCCAGGACACCGGTCCTCGACAGACTGGCCGGCCAAGGCGTCCTCTTCGAACAGGCGGCCACGGCCGCTCCTTTGACGCTTCCCGCCCACAGCACGATCATGACCGGGATGTATCCCACCTACCACGGCGTCAGAGTCAACGGCAACACCGCCCTGAGCGAAGAGCAGACGACCCTAGCGGAGGTTCTAGCGGCCCAGGGCTACAAGACCGGGGCTTTCATCGGCGCCTTCGTTCTCGACGGGCGCTGGGGGTTAAAGCAGGGTTTCGAGCATTACGACGACCAGTTCGACCTCAAGAAATACAAGCATCTCGACCTCGGCGAGGTCCAGCGGCCCGCGAACGAAGTCACGGACGCGGCCCTGGCCTGGCTCGAAGGACAAAAGGCGGACCCCTTTTTCGCCTGGATCCATCTCTATGATCCCCACGTGCCCTACGCCCCGCCCGAGCCTTTCGCCTCCGAGTACGCGCGCCGCGGTCCGGCCGGCCTCTATGACGGCGAGATCGCCTTCATGGACTCCGAGATCGGGCGCGTTGCCGCCTGGCTCGAGGCGAACGGCCTGGCCGGGAAGACCATTGTCGTCCTCGTCGGGGATCACGGCGAGGCCCTGGGCAGCCACGGCGAGGGAACGCACGGCTACTTCGTCTACGATTACGCTCTCCGCGTCCCTTTCATCGTCGCGACGCCCTTCGCCGGCCTGCGGGGAAAGCGTGTCGCTTCCCAAGTCAGCACGGCCGACGTCGTCCCGACGATCCTGGACCTGGTCAACGTTCCCTCGCCGGTCCGGGTGCAGGGCCGGTCGCTCGTCCCGAGGATGTTCGAGCCGGGGAGGAAGGACGACGCCCCCGCCTACGGCGAATCCATGGCCCCGAACCTCCAGTTCGGCTGGAGCGCCCTCCATGCGCTGAGGACAGCCCGGTACAAGTATATCGAAACGCCCCGGGCCGAGCTCTACGACCTCGTTCGGGACCCCGACGAGCAGGTCAACGTCCTGACCCAATTCTCCGACGTGGCCCTGGAGATGAAAGAAGAGCTCCGGAAGCTCATGACCGAGACGAGCCTCGGCGCCCCCACGCCCCAGGCGGCCAACCTCGACAAGGACACGATGGAGCGGCTCTCGGCGCTGGGTTATATCGGCGCGCCCGTGTCCGCCAAGAAAGCTTCGGGGGGAAGCTGGCCGCTGGCCGACCCCAAGGACAAACTGCCGGTCTTCTCGGCCGTGACGCGGGCCGGCGAACTGATCCTCGAGGAAAAATACGGCGAGGCTTCTTTGGCGCTCGAATCCGCACTCCGAGAGGAACCGACGATCCCGCAGGCCCTGCTCCTTTTGTCGACCTGCTACGTAGAGCTCGGACGCGGCGAGGAGGCCAAGGCCAAACTGGATGTCCTCCTCAAGGACAATCCGGAAAGCGTTCAGGCCCTGATCAGCCTGGCCAACATCCTGCTCGAGGAAGGGAAAACCGAGGACGTCATCGCCCTGTGCAAGCGGACCCTCTCGGTCGACGATAAGAACACCCAGGCTTACACGCTCATCGGCGAGGTCTTTTTAGAGCGGGAGAATTACGTCGAAGCCTTGCCCTACTTCGAAAAGGCGGTCGAGACGCAGCCGAAGATCACCCGGACCCGGCTCAATATGGCGGCCTGCCTGGTCGGGTCCAAAAAATACGACCGGGCCGAGGCGGAGCTCAATGCGGTCATCCGGGATTCCTCGAAATTCCCCCTGGCTCACTACAACCTGGGCCTGCTTTACGAAGAACAGGGAAAACTCGAGGAGGCCCGGGCGGCCTATGCCGAAGAGGTTGCTAGCTTTCCCCAAGAGTACAAGGCCCGGTTTAACCTGGGGAAGGTCCTTTTCCGCCTCGGCGACAGGGTCGGCTCCCTGGAGCAAATGCGGGAGGTCGTCAAAATCGCCCCGAAGCTCGCGGAAGGCCATCTCCTTTTCGCCCGGGCCTTGCTTTATGAATCCGCTCCTCTCGGGGAAGTCCGGGCCGCTGTGGAGAAAGGGCTGTCCCTGGCCGATACATCCGAACTCAAAGCCTTAGGCTATTTTCTGCTGGCGGACATCTACAATCGCGCGGGTGATCCAGGAAAAATGAACGAAGCCTTGAAAAAAGCCAATTTCTATAAATCACAGAAGGAGTAGTCCATGACATATCGTCTTCGTCCCCATCCGATGGTTTTCGCAGCTTTATTGACCCTGGTCCTGGCCCTTCCCGTCCTTGGCCAGTACCGTGAATACTACATCGTCGGGAAGGTCGTCGATACCCAGAAAAATTCCCTTGAAGGCGTGGAGATCACCCTCCGGGACGCCGGGAGCAGCCGCAGCTACACGCTGAAAACCAAGAAAAACGGCGAATTCAAATTCGCCGGCCTGCCGCGCGGAGACTACAAAGTCGTGCTCAAGAAGGCCGGCTATGCCGTCAAGGAAGACCAGTGGAAGCTCATCGAAGCCAAGGCCACCATGGAAAAGGTCGAGATCCCGCCCATTACCATGGTCAGCGAGGAAGTCGTCCAGGAGGTCCAGCGCCTCAAGGAGACCGAGGCCGGCGTCAGGGCAGCATCGGAGAAGATCAGGCAGGGGGATTTCGACGGCGCGCTGGCCGGCCTGAAAGGGATCCTCGAGAAGAACCCCCAGGATTCCAACGCGCTGTACCTCACCGGAATCGCCTATCTCAGGAAAGACATGCCGGCCGAAGCCTCGGGCCCGTTCCTGAAGGTCACCGAGCTGAGCCCCAAATTCGCAGCGGCCTTTTATCAGCTTGGCGTCTGCTACCAGCGGCAGAACCAGCTGGAGAAGGCCCTCGCGGAATACGAGAGGGCCATCGCGCTCGAACCCGGCAATCCGGACGTTTTCTATAACGCGGGCCTGCTCCTATTTGGGCTTACACGGATGGACGAAGCTTTGGCCTATTTCGAAAAGGCCCGAGCCCTGAGGCCGGACGACCCGGCCTATCTCGAGATGGCCGGCCGGTGTTACATCAATAAGGCAGATTTCCCCAAGGCGGTCGAATACCTGGAGAAGGCCAAGGCGGGCACGACCGACTCGGAGAGGGTCAAGTTCCTGGACGAGCTCATCGCCACCTTGAAGGCCCAGATCAAAAAATAACGCCCGCACTTGACAGCCCTCGGATAAAACGAATAAAATCCGGATAATGCTATGGGTCCTATTATTTTTGACCTATGAAGACTCATCCGTCGTCCGAAAACGAACCCGATCATAAACATAATCATAATCTTAGGGAGGTGGAAAGAGGGATTGCTCTAACACATCCAGGCTGAGGGCCGTTCCTGCCGGCTGAAGGCCGGCGGGAGCAGGGTTTGAGAAGTGGCCAAAGAGACAGGAGAAAGAAAGCATATGGCGAAAAAAATCCTACTTGTGATGATGGCTCTAGTCGTCGGCCTTGCTTTCGTCACCGTGGGCGCAGTCAGGGCCCAGTCCATCTTAGACGCGAAACTGACGGGCACGATCACGGAGGTATCGGGTGATCCGCTGCCGGGCGTGGTCGTCGAGATCACCAGCACGGCTTTGATCTCCGGGAAGCGGGCGACGGTCACCTCCGCTAGGGGCACGTATGTCTTCCTCAACCTGCCCGTCGGGGTCTACAAGATCACGGCGTCCCTGCCGGGCTTCAAGACGACCATCCAGGATAAGGTCGGCATGTCGGCGGGCGGCTCGCTCCAGGTCGACCTGAAGATGGAGCCAGGCTCGATCGAGGAACAGATCACGGTCTTAGCGGCGAGCCCGATCATCGACACCAAGAGCTCGGCCATCGACTCCAAGCTCGAGAATCAGATGATCAGCAGGCTTCCGACGAGCCGGGACGCGTTCTACGACCTCTCGCTGACGACGCCTGGCATGTTCGACCACGGCAGCAACGCCGGCTGGCTCCCCAGCCCGACGGCCTACAGCGGCGCGTCGAATGAGAACGTCTTCCTCGTCAACGGCGTCAATGCATCGAACCCCCGGGGGGCGTCCTTCGGCTCCCTCGTCCGCGTCAATTACAACGCCGTCGAGGAAGTCCGCGTCGTGGCCCTGGGCGCGAAGGCCGAATACGGCAGCTTCTCGGGCGCCGCGATCGACATCCTGACGAAATCCGGCAGCAACAAGTTCCACGGCAACGCCGCCGTCTATTTCGAGCCGGTGAAGTGGCGCCGGACCAACCAGCCCGTCGATGAACAAACGTACGGTACGGATTGGCTCTGGGTCGCGCACCCCGACTCCCCGGCCAACACCCTTTACGGCGGGCCGCCGGTCAAAGACTACGAGCTGAACCTCACCCTCGGCGGACCGGTCATCAAGGACAAGATCTGGTTCTACGGGTCATTCGACTCCTTCAAATCCGCCAGCACGCGAGCGCGCTGGGAGCTCGTGATGAATAGCTGGTCGCGTTTTGCCGACATGAAGATCTCGGCTGAGCCCTTCAAGGACCACCGGGCTTGGTTTTCGTACCACCACGAGAACAGCGATTACGATGGGGGGAGCTGGGGCAGCCAACCGGAATGGGACACGACCATGACCTACGGTATGGCCAGCAAGAACGACACCGTTTCGGGCCAGTGGCAGTGGCTCCCCTCGAGCACGACCGTTTTCACGGCCAAGTACCTGGGGTTCTGGACGAACGACACGCCGCACGTGCCCGCCGACGCCCCCGACCATCCCGGCTACATCAACTGGTGGAAGTGGGCGTCCTACGGCATCAACGGCGCCTTCCCCTACATCGAGGGCTGGAAGTCCAACCGGCAGACGATTCAAGCCGACGTCTCCCACTATGCTGAGGACTTCCTGGGCGAACACGACATTAAGTTCGGCGCCCAGTTCACCAAGGGCCGCAGCAACTCCCTCGGCGGCTACTTCCAGAACTACGTCAACTTCCTCTATCCCTACCGCTGGACCCAGAGGGTTGACTACATGACGAACTGGTACGGGGACACCGGCGTGATCTTCTACAATTTACAAGACAGGATCAATCCCTTCCTGACCGTCGCCACGTCAGACTCCCTGGCGTTCTTCCTCGACGACCAGTGGTCGCCGACCAAACGGTTGACAGTCAACCTGGGCTTCCGGTTCGATCAGATGACGGCGAAGTACGGCAAGGGCTTTGTCTACGAACCGTACGAGTCGCCGACGGACATCGCCAACCCCACGGTCCTCCGCCCACGGGCTGGCACCGACAATATCTTCAACTTCAAGACCTGGTCGCCCCGCCTCGGCCTGACCTACCAGCTGACCAAGGACGCCAAAACGGTGGCCCGCTTCAGCTACGGCCGCTACTACACTCCGATCACGGTCGAGTATCTCAGGCGCTATGGCCCCGACTGTCCCCTCGTCACCCGAACCTTGAGTTATTACAATGTCCCTTGGGCAATCTCCAACCCCGATGGAAATAACCTTATCGACACGATCGAAACCCGGAACGCGGCCCGAACCATCTACGGGATGACGCCCATCAATGCAGTTCTCCCCAACGGAGACTGGAGAACGGTCGTGTACCCACCGGACGATTGGTACTCCTTTCAGCTGCGGACGGATGCGGGCCTCAAGGATCAGTTTTCGGACCAGTTCACGTTGAATCTCGAGCGGGAGGTCTTCAAGGATTTCTCCATCAGCGGCACGTTCATCTACAAGCACGTAGCCCACATCTTCGCCAACATCCCCGTCCGCTCGGATACCCTTGAGATGTGGACCTACGACCGCATCCCCTTCGAGGACCTCGATGGTAATATGGTCGACCTCTACAGCGTCAAGTGGCTTGACTACGACCAAAACCTCAAGATTGACGCGGAGGACATCCGCTGGATCGGCACCCATACCGACTATACGGTCATGAACATGGAGAAACTCGAGCCGATTCTCGGAGCGAAGGGGAAACGCGACTATCAGGGTTACCAGCTCGTCTTCAACAAGAGGTGGTCGAACCGCTGGCAGGCCCTCGCCTCGCTCCTCTTTTCGCATTCGACCGGCCTGGCCAACCGCATCTATTCCCAGAGCATGAACTTTGAAGGCCCGATGGTCACCGACAACAACTGGATGAGCACGCTGAACTACACGATCAACAACATGACCGGCCCCTTGCCCTTCACGCCCAAGTTCGAGTTCAAGATTTCCGGGTCCTACACCATCCCCGTTGTCGAGGTTGACCTAGGCGCCCGGTTCAGGATGCACACCGGCCGCCCGGTCTGGCAGCTTCAGGGTGAAATCCCTATACATACGGCGACCAACGATCCTCCGGGCGGCATCATCGGCGCCGGCGTCGGGAACATCGTCGGGACAACGACGCCCAGGTACCTCCCGACCCAGACGATCCTCGACTTCCGCGTGGAGAAGGCCATCCGCCTGGCCAAGTACGGCTCCGTCCACATCGTCCTCGATGTTTTCAACCTCTTCAACTCATTCACGCCGACCGATATCGACTACCAGTGGGAGTTTGGCAAGGTCGGCGGCATCATCTCACCCCGCACGTTCAGGTTGAGCTTCCTCTACCAGTTCTAAGCCGAAGCACGCATTGAGCTCAGGAGCCCGGAGGGCACGACGCCCTCCGGGCTCTTTTTTTCCCCCGGCGCCGAGGGGCGGCGGAGTTGTCGAAAGACGCAGAATCCGGTACAGTAAAAGGCGAGGAACACCATTAAGACAAAGCTCCTGTCCGCGGTCATCCTGCTCGCCCTGGCCGGTCCCCTCGGGATCCTGGGGCAATCAAAAAATGCCCTTCCCGAACGCTATAAAAAATGGCTGGATGAAGAAGCCGTCTACATCATCACGCCCCACGAGCGAGAGGTCTTCCGCCAGCTCCAGACCGACAAGGAAAGGGACATCTTCGTCGAGGCTTTTTGGAAGCATCGCGACCCCCTTCCCGAGACGCCTCGAAACGAGTTCGAGGAGGAGCACTACCGCCGGCTGAATTTCGCCAACGCGAACTACGGCCGGTCGACTCCGCTTCCCGGCTGGAAAACGGACCGCGGCCGCATCCACGTCCTCCTCGGCCCGCCCAAGAACATCGAACAGTATACCAACATCAACGGCGTCTATCCCGTCGAGATCTGGTTTTACTTGGGCGACGAAGCCCTCGACCTGCCGACGGGCTTCAATGTCATTTTCTTCAAAAGGAATGGGGCCGGCGACTACATCCTTTATTCGCCGACCGGCGATGGCCCGAGGAGCCTCATCGCCGACTCCATGGGGGGATACCGGGACTCAACCCGGATCTCCGCCTCTTATTCCGACGACATGGCCGCCTACAAGGCCCTCCAGGAGCTCGAGCCGAACCTGGCCCGGCAGACCCTGAGCCTCATCCCCAACGAGGCCGTCCAGCCGGGCTACGAATCCCTGGCCTCGAACCGGCTGATGGCCGCGATCTTCGCCTCGCCCCAAAAAAAAGTCGAGGCCGCTTACGCCGATGCCATCCTGAAGTACAAGGATTTCGTCGAGGTGGAGTACACGGCCAACTACATCTCGAGCGAGGTCCTCGTCCAGGTCATCCGGAACGAGACGGGCATGAGCCTCGTCCACTACACGATCGAGCCGGCCAAGATCTCCGCGGAGGAGGCCGGCGGAAAGTACGATTTGCGCTTCCGGCTGACGGGACGGGTCTCCGACGCGGAGGGGAAGACCGTCTACCAGTTCGACAAGGACTTTCCCTTCAGCCTGACGGCCGGCGAGCTTGAGGATGTCCGGGCCAAGTCCATTTCCATCCAGGACGCTTTCCCGCTTGTCCCCGGCAGCTACAATTTCGACATCCTCCTCAAGAACGTGCTGTCCAAGGAGTTCACGGGCGCCGGTAAAACGGTCGTTGTTTCAGGGCCCGGCGGGGCGGTTCGGATGAGCCCCCTCCTTCTGGCTTACGGGAACGAAAAGAAGCCGGCGCCGGCGGGGGAGAGGGTCCCCTTCAAGGCCGGCGACGAGCAGCTCCTTTGCCAGACCCGGAAAACGTTCGGTTCCAAGGACTCGCTCGTCCTCTTCTTCCAGCTCTACGGCCTGACGGAAGAACTCAAGAATACCGCCACACTCCGCTACGAATTCTTGCAGGAGGACAAGGAGTTCCTGACGCGGACGGGAAAGATCGCGGCGGCCGAGCCCGAGACGAGCATCGTCGACGTCCAGCCGCTCGCCGATTTCCCGCCGGGATACTACCAGGCGAAAGTCAGCCTCCGCGACGGACAGGGCCAGGAAGTGGCCGCGGCCAAGGAGAATTTCGAGGTCTCGCTCGCCGCGGCCGTCCCGAGGCCCCTTGTCATTTCCAAGGTCGTCCCGTCCGTAAAAAAAGAGGACGACCTGTTCACGACAGGCGTTCAGCTGATGAACAAGGGGGACCTCGAGGCGGCCCGGAACCGTCTTGCCGACGCTTACGGCCGCAACCCGGGGCGGTCCGATATCGCCATCGCCTATAGCCAAGCCCTCTTCCGATCGAACGACTTCCGTCGCGTCAAGGAAATCCTCCTCCCGTTCGCCGGGGAGCCGGAGCCGGCGGCCGAGGTTTTGGCCCTGCTCGGCCAGGCCTGCCACGCCCTCGGGGAGTTCCTGGAGGCCTCGACGCACTACGCGGCGTATCTCGTCAGATTCGGGGCGAACATCGACATCCTGAACTACCTGGGGACCTGCTATTTCCAGCTCGGGAACAGGGAAGAGGCGGTCAAGGCCTGGACGAAGTCCCTCGAGCTCAGCCCGAACCAGGACAAGATCCGGGCCCTTCTCGAATCGCTCAAGAAAAAATAGGTTCCGCTACGGGGGTCGTCGGGGTGATATCTACCGCCACGCTTCGACCGGTATTCCGGACGGCGGCAATCAAACGAGCTGGTTTTTTGGACTAGGGCCGGCGGAGCAGTTCATCGATCCGGACGAAGGCGTAGCCTTTAGCCTTGAGTTCTCGGAGCAGATCGTCCAACAAGAGATAGAATTTGTCGGTCCTCTCCGGATCCGTCCCGATGTGGATGAGGAGGATGAAGCCGTTGAGGCCGTTTGGGTCCTTTGCCTCGTATGCTAGAATCCGGTCGTAGATCTCCCGGGAGGATTTGTATTCCGGCATCGAAGGGGTCGTGTAGTCGGCGTTGGAGGACGTGCCGGGAGTGAAGTTGAAGAGGTCGAGGCCGAGCTCCCGGGTCCATTGCGCGATGTCGCGGTTGTACCACTCGTAGGGCGGGATGAAGAAGGGCGCGTCCTTCCGGGCGACCCCGAACCGCTCCATTTCCCTGTAGTTGGCCAGAAGGTCGGCCCGGAACTCCTCCCGGGTGACGAGGGTCTTCTGCCGGTCGTCCCAGTCGCAGTAGAGGAGATGCTTGTCGGAGTGCGGCCCGAGGTAATGGCCGTCGGAAACGAGGCCGCGGATGAGGTCGGCGAATTCGGGCGTCCGGTAGAAGTCGCCGGTGAAGAAAAACCCCGCCGGGACCTTCTCTTTCCGGAGGACTTCCCGGATGTGAGCGCCGCCGTCGGCGAACGAGCCGCCGGTGAAGACGAGCGACATCCGGCGGACGGAGGTGTCACCGCGGACAATGCCGTCTTGGTCGCAGAGGAAGACCCGGCAGGGGTCGGCTGGCGCGGCCGGCCCTCCCCGGCAGGAAAGAAGGCTGAGCGGGAGGAGAAGGACGATGCTCTGGACGAGCGCCGTCCGCCTGGGCCGAATCATTTTTCCGCTTCCTTGACGTTCCAGCCCCTGACCTTGACGACGGGAAGTTCGCCCATGAGGTCCTCGGTGGCGAAGAGGCCGGAGATCTTGCGCGTCTCCTTCGGCAGGAGCGTGATGTAATTGTCGTCGAGGAAGATCGGCAGGACCACCTCGCCCGGGACGTCCCGGACGACGCGGATCTCGACCATGAGGGCCAGGTCCGGAGAGGGATTCTCGAGCTCCACGGTGACCTTCGTCGACGGGCCGTCCTTGGAGAAATTGCTCTTGACCTTGAGGGTGACGTACTTCAAACGGTTGAGGGCCGTCAGGTCGGCGAAGTCCTTGATCGGCGTCACGTACCAGGTTCCGTTCGCCTCGTCGAGCGTTTCGGGCTTCGTCGAGAGGCAGTAGAAATTAGCGTCGACGAGCTTGCCCTTCTCAGTGAAAATCCGCAGGTCGAGGAAGTAGGTCGGGGTCAGGCCGCCGGGCAGGCGGAGGAGGTCGATCGCCTTGACCTCGTCGGCGAGGAGCCCGAAATCGACCGTCTTGGCGATGACCTCCTTGAGGTCGAAGTCGAGGACCCGGATGGCGGCCTTGAGCTTGGGCGAGGGCGTTCCCGTGCTGTTGACGGCGACAACGTCCTGCGTCCCGTAGTTGTAGAGGATGTGGACGGGCTCGCCGGCCTTGCGGGCGCCGTAGAAGGCGCCGTTCGGCTGGAGGTAGTAATCGTAGAGCTGCCACCAGAGCTTCGGCCAGGCGGAGTTGTACATCCACTGGATGACGCCCGTCGCCTTGTGCTTGTTGGCCACGAAGGCCTCGAACATGGCCCGCATGGCCTCGTAATTCAGGAACTGGGCTTTCGTTGCATACTCTTCGAGGCTCTTGGCCGGTCCCAGACGGCGGTCCATGGCTTCGTTGTAGCGGTCGAGGGTCTTGAACAGCCCCCGGCAGCAATGGAAATTCCAGAGGTCGTTGATGGGCCAGAGCTTGTCCGCCGGGAGCATCTTCTTGAGACTCTCGATGGGCGGGACCTGGGGGCCCGGGCCCGTCTCGGTGTTGAAACCGTAGGCGCCGCCGTTCTGTGTGTCGATGTACCAGTAGACCGGCGGGACGTAGTCGTAGGGGCCGAGCATCTTGACCCCGGACGGGCCGGTGATATCGCTCGAATTCCCCTTCGTCGAGACGAGCGTCGGCCGGGTCGGGTCGATGTCCTTCATGATCTCGATGTACCGTCTCTCGAGGTCGGGGTGGGGGATGAGGTCGCTCGCCTCGGCCCAGACGAAGATCGAGGGGTGGTTGCGGAGCCACAGGACCTGGTCCCTCCAGGATGCGGCGACGAGGTCGATCAATTCCGGCGAGGTGATGCCGCCGAAGCGCTCGTCGGCCGGCTTGCCGATGTAATTGTCCCACTCCCACTGGCAGCTCCAGCCGACCATGAGGAGGAGACCGGTGCGGTCGCAGAGGTCGTAGAGGGCCTCGCTCGTCCCCCAGAACCCTTCGAGCCGGAGCGCGTTGAGGTTCATGTGGCGGGCGTAGAGGACTTCGGCGGCCAGCTTCTTGGGCTGGACGTCGAGGAAGAGGTCGTCGGCCCAGCCGCCGCCGCGGATGAGGATCTTCTTGCCGTTGAGCTTGAAGCCCCGATGGCCCTGCTCCGTGCGGTAGTCGGCGACCTCGCGGATGCCGAAGCGGACGACGCGGGTGTCCGAGGCCATGACGCGGGGGAGGTCGAGCGGTTTGGCCGGGGCCTTGCCCTTCGTCTTGCCTCCCTCGGCTTTCTCGGCCGGGGGCTCAGGCCTGGGTTCGGCCTTCAGGTCGGCCTTGTCCCTTTTCTGGATGAAAGAGAGGGCGAGGCGATAGAGTTCCTGCTTGCCCAAGTCATGGGTCCACCAGACCCGGGGGTCCTTGATGACGAGTTCGGGGGCGCGCTCAGGAGTAAATTCGACTTTCCTCGTCTCCCCCGGCTCGAAGGCCACGTCCTGGGAGAAGCGCAGAGACTCGATGCGCCCTTCGAGCGTGCCCGCGACTTTCTTGTCGGAATGGTTCCGGAGCTCGGCCGAAACTATCAGCCGGGCCTCCTTGAACGCTTCGAGGTCCAGCTTGGTGATGACGAAGGGGTTTTCGATGGAGACGTCACCCGTGGCCCGGACGCGGACGTCCCGGAAGAGGCCCATGTTATTGTCGGGGGCGGCCGGGTTCCAGTCGACGAAGCCGATCGTGGGCTCGCCCTTCTTCGGCGGGATGACCTCGACGGCCAGGACATTTTTCTCTGTCGTCTTGACGTCGGCGGTCACGTCGATCGAGTGGCGCCGGAAGGCGCCGAATGTCGTCGAGGCGTCGGCGATTCTCTTGCCGTTGAGCCAGATGTTGGCCCGGTAGTTGATGCCGTCGAACTCGAGCCGGGTGTGCGTGAGGCCGGGGCCCACCGGCACGGTGAATTCCTTGCGGTACCACCAGGATGTCTCGAAAGGCGCCGTGGGGACGGATTGGAGGTTGTCCCCGAAGAATATGTCGCTATAGACGTTGTTCTGGACGAGCGTCCCGAGGACCGTGGACGGGACGAGGGCCGGGTACCACGAGTCGATCTTGAAGCCGGGCTTGGAGATCTGCTCTCCGGCCCCCTTGGCCTTTTCGGAGGACTGGAGGTACCAGAGATCGTTGAGGCTGGCGACGCTCTCGAAGGGCCCGCGCATCTTGGCCGCAGGCTCGGGCCGTTCCTGGCTGGAATACATGCCTTGGCCCCAGCCGGCGGGCGGGAATGCAGCGAGCGCGGCCAGAATGATAAAGGCCGCGGCGCCGCGGAGGAATGTTCCGAATGACGGATGAGGATCGGTGGTCATGACGCCTCCCGTATCAAGGATGCATCCATTATATCGGAAGGATCGCGGATGGCCAAACGGTCGCAGGCCCGCGGCGCGGTTCTCGGAGTTATGCGCAATTAGACCTGGGGCTTGCGGCTCCGACGGCCGCGCAAGGGCCTCGGGGGTCGTCTCCGTCCGCTGCGGTGATTTTTCACACCGCTGGGGCGAGTGGATCCCAGCCCCCAGCGGTGCCAAAACAACTCGCTCGGCGTGCGCTACGCCGAGCTCAAACACGTTTTGGCGGTTTCCCCTGAAACTGCCCTCGCCCGCCACACTGCCCGACTAAATCCCCGCTTTATGCTCACTCCGATGATACCCCTCGGCCCCAAGACGGGCGGCCTCCTCCGGCATGGAACGATAAATCGGGACATGTACCTTCGGTACGTGTCCCGCTTCTTCTTCTCATGGCCCCCAACATTGTCCGGGCAGGGGCATAGTCAAGAGGGACTGTCCCCAAGGGGACTGTCCCTCTTGAACATCCGTGCCCGCTCCGCCCTTCCACGGCCTCCTCTGGGAACACCCCTGCGCGATATGGATTTCTCCCAAGATCCCCTCGGCCCCAAGACGGGCGGCCTCCTCCGGCATGGAACGATAAATCGGGACATGTACCTTCGGTACGTGTCCCGCTTCTTCTTCTCCTGGCCCCCATCACTGCCCGGGCGGCGTAGGCTTAATTTTGAACTGGATCCGGGGACACGTACCAGAGGTACATGTCCCCTTATTTGGCCCCGACGCTGGAATCGGAAATCAACGATTGATGCGCAGGGTCAGGATGCCGAAGCCGGGCACTTCGATGAGGCCGGTGACGCGGATACCTTCCGCTTCGCCGAGGTCGCTCAGAAAGACGCGGCCCCGGTCGAAGGCAGGGCCCGAGAGCCGCAGCGCTTCGGCGCGGTCCGAGGCGTTCAGGAGCCGAAGGATCCAGGCCTTGCCGTCCGCGGACGGCTTGAGGGACGTCGCCATGAACGACGCCGGGCGGACGGTGAGAGGGAAGCGCGGTACGGGGGAGGCGGCGTCGGCCCGCATCGGGACGAGGGGCGTCATCGCCTCCGCCCCGAGCTTTTTCGCCGCGGCCGTGCCGGATCCCCGGTGCGGTTCGACGGCGTAGCGCAGGGTCACCGGGCCCTCCTGGTCGGCCTTGTAGTTCGTGTGCCAGTAGTTGTTCATGGCGTAGGAGAAAAGAAGGTTCGACGGGGCGAGGCTCTTGAGCCAGGACCGTCTTTCGCCGTCGCCCGGCGTTTCGTCGGTGATCGCGCCGATCTCTACGAGCGGAGCGTCTAGGGGCGTCCAGGTCACGCCGAAGTCACGGTTGGAGATGTCGACGCTGTCGCGGGCACAGAAGAAATCCCGGCAGGCCCCCGCGATCTGGTCGGCCTCAGGCCGGACCGTTCCCGAACCGACGTCGACCCGGACGGTCCCATCGGGGACGCCGAAGGGGAAGGCGATGTGGACGCCCTCTTTCTCTCGGACCTTCTCCTTGTCGAGCGTCAGGATGATCTCGAAGCGGGAGAGGCCGTCGATGACCCGGAATTCGCGGACGAGCCCCCTTGCCCCGGGGGCGTCGGATTCGACGATAAGGGAGGCGACGAGCGGTCCCTTTTCTCCCGGTCTGACCTTGACGGTGGAGACGGTCCTGGCCGTCTTCGGGTCGGTCCCCGGCACATAGAGATAATGGCCGAGGCCAGGCGCGAGGTTCCTGTCGACGAGCTCGCGGGCCGGGCCGTCGGCCCAGCGAAAGCCGGTGACCGCGCCCGTCTCCGGGCCGACCACGGCGGTTATCTTCCCGTTTGACACCTCGTATCCCTCGGCCCTGGCGCCGCCCATGTCCGGAGCCCTGCCCTCGGAGACGAAATACCGCTTGGCGCCGAAGCCCGGGACCCCCGAAGCGAGAAAGGCGAGCTCGCCCGTTCGGAGCCTTTGAGATAGGACCGCTGCGTCCGCGGCGTCCTTGACGAGGTCGCCGGCCTTGCTCAGCCCGGCCGGCAAAATGATGAGGTCCGTCCTCTCCCATGAGCAGGTGTTGACGACGTCGACCGCCTCGCGGCCGGCCGACGGGGCGGCCGCTCGGGTGTTTTTCGATACCTCCTCGAGCAATTCTCCCGACATCCTCCCGGCTTCGGTCGCGAACGCTTTCTTATATTCCCACTGGGTCCGGGCGTTGGCGCCGTCGGGGTCCGAAACGCTGTCCGCCGCTCCCCACGTGTGTTCGCTGAAGAGGATGACGTTCCGCCAGGCTTCGGTGGACTTTTCGGCCGGGAAACCGTCCTTCCCCAGGATGGACCACAGCGCTTCGGCCTGGATGAGGCGCCCGGCGCTCGCCCTGTTCGCGGCGGTTTCCGCCGCCGTGGAGGCCGCTCCGTCCTCCCAGTATCCTGTGAAATCGCCGCGGACGACGGGGATCGCGAGGCCATGGCGCCGCTCGAACTCTTTGAACATCTCGGATGTGGTGGCGATGACGATCTTCGGCGAGGCGTAGGTGTCGTTCCATTTCCGGACAAAGTCGGGGAGGCCCGGATCGGGCGGGCCGTTGTCGCCCCCGACCGTGTAGCGGACCTGGACCATGGAATAGGGGTAGCCCTTTTCGGCGAGCTCGCCCATGTATTCGAAGATCTTGGGCCGGGAGGCTTTGGCGAGCGAGCCCATGTTGAGGCCGTGGAACCAGGAATAGCCGCGCCCGGCCATCCAGAAGAGGAGTTGTTCGCGGCCCGACGGCGAGACCCAGTAGAACGGTTTATCGCCCCAGGCCTTGAGGGCCCAGCCGATCCGGTCCCCGCCGTCGGGAAGGCTGGGCATGTAGTTCGGCCCGCTCGAGAGGTATTTCACTCCGGCCAGGGCCAGGGCCGGAACGAGCGACCAGGATTGGCTGGGGATGTCGGTGACCATGGCCGAATCCACGGCGGTCCCGGCGAGGGCGCCCAGCCGCCGGGTGAAATCGGTCAGATGGATGAACTCCTCGGGGTGGCAAAGTCCTGTCAGGACGCCGGCCAGGGTCGCCTGGAGGCCGATCGCGCCCTTGCGGAGGGCATCGAGGAGGGCCGCCTTCTCGTCCGTGCCGGCCTGTTTGAAATACGTTTCGACGGCCCAGGCCTGCTCGATATTCCACTTGAAGCGCGCGCCCTCGGGGTACCCGGCCGTCTTTGCGGCCAGGGCGATAGCTTCAAGGTTGTGCCGCCATTGGTTTTTCTCGACGACGGTCTGGAGGTCCGAATAGCCGATGTCGACATGGGAGTGGGGGAGGAGCCAGATCTCGCGCGGCACGACCGGCTTGAGGAGGAGGCTTCCCCGCAGGACGCGCCCGTCCTCCATGGCGACTTCGATCGGGACTTCGCGCTCCTTATCGACCGCGGGAACCAGGAATTCCAGGGCGTTGTAGCCCAGCTTGAGATCGAGACTGGCGGTCCCCACCCCGGGGCAGGAGACGACGGCCTTGGCCGGCGGGGCGAGGTGGCTCATTTCGATGCGGACGACCTGGAAGAGGCGGCCGTCCTTGCGGACGAGGGCTTGCTCGCTCTGGGCCCAAACGTCGCGGCGCAGGTCGTCGCGGAAGGCCATGAACCAATCGTTGCTGCCGCCCTTTTCGCCGGTGACCTTGATCCGCAGGGGACGGCCCGGGCTGAGGAGGGCCGGGGCCACTTCGAGCCACATCAGACCGAAGAGCTCGCCGAACGGATCGACCATGAGCGTCTTGAAGGACAGCGAAACGCCGCCCACTCCGGTCTCCCGCCATTCTTCCCGCTTCGAGTCGGCCGACGTCCTGAAGCTCAGGGCGGGCTTTCCGTCGACGGCCAGGTCGAAGCGATGGGCGCCTTTCCCCGTGGCCAGGCCGGCCAGCCAAACGAAGGTGGCCGGACGCCCGGTCCATCCGGCCGGGACGGGCTCGGTTTCCCATTCGGCGGACATCGTTCCGTCGGTGGCCCGGACGAGGAGCGCTGACGAAATGTCCGGGTAGGGCGAGTGGTAGGACATCGTCACGCCGGCTACGGTCGCCCGGTAGCCCCGGAGCCATTCCGGCCCGGGGGGCGCGGCGGCGGCGGCGACGAGCGCCAATAGGACCCGCGGGCCGCTGGGCGTCATGACCCGGTTTCTTTCGCGGCGCGTGCCGCCTTGATCTTGATGACCCAGGCGTCGCGGCAGGGCGGCTTTTCGAGGGCGCTTCGGGGAAGCGTCAAAAGCGCGCCCTTGCCGACTTTTTCCCAGCGGACGGGCTCCCGGACGCCGAGCATGCGGACATCGCTCCCTTTTTCGGGTACGATCGAAGTGAGCATGAGTTTCGAGGGCGGAGCGGTTTCGTCCTCGTCGGCTAGGTAGATGGCGTAAACCGTCCCGTCCGGAAGCGAGGTGAAACAGGTCTTGGCCTCCTTGAACGGGGCGACCGGCCGCGTGCCGTAGATGGCCTCAGCGTTGACCTTCATCCATTCGCCTATCCCGCGGAGCCGGTCGAGGGCGTCGGGCGCGAACTCCCCTTCGGGGCTGGGCCCGATATTGAGCAGGAAATTCCCGCCTTTGGAGACGATGTCGACGAGCAGATGGACGAGCCGGTGGGTCGTCTTGTAGCTGTCGTTGGGATTGTACGACCACGAGCCGCCCATCGTCATGCATGTCTCCCAAGCGTAGGGCAGCGGCTTCTCCGGGATCTCCTGCTCGGGGGTGCGGTAATTCTCGTAGCGGCCCGTGACCGTCCGGTCGACGACCAAGAGGCCGGGCTGGTGGCGGCGGGCCATGGCCGCGATCTTCGGCATGTCGATATCCATGTTCTTCGAGTTCTTGACGAAGTGACCTGGAGCGATCTCGACCATCGGCGCGGGCCGGACCCAGCCGCCGTCGAGCCAGAGGATGTCGAGCGGCCCGTAGCCCGAGGCGATCTCCTCGATCTGGCGGAAGGTGAAGTCGCGGAAGCGCCGCCAACGCTCGGGATAGCGGTCGATGCTGTAGTTGACGTTCCTGTCGGGCGTCGCCCACTCGGGCGCCCAGAAGTCGGGGTGGTGCCAGTCGGGCTTGGAGAAGTAGGCGCCGGTCCCGAAGCCCTGAGCCCGGAACGCGTCGAGGACGGCCCGGAAGGCGTCGGCCTTGGGGTGGGTATGGAAGGGAACGTCGGGCGAGGTGATCCGATAATCAGTCTGCTTGGTGTCGTACATGGAGAAGCCGTCGTGGTGCTTGGTCGTCATGACGACGTAGCGCATCCCGGCGGCCTTGGCCGCGGCCGCCCACTTGGCCGGGTCGAATTTCGCCGGGTTGAAGGTCCGGGGCAGGGCTTCGTAGGCTTTCTTGTACTCGACGTAGTTGTCCATCGTGCGGCGGCACCAGGGCTCGTCCTCGGAGCAGAGGGTCCAGGACTCGACGACGCCCCACTGGCTGTAGGGGCCCCAGTGCATCATCAGGCCGAACTTCCAGTCCTGCCACTGGGCGAGCTTGGCGAGAACGAGAGGGTCGGTCTCAGTTTCATCGGGGCCCGCGGGAGGGGCCGTAAGCGGAAGCCGGGCGTCATGGGGAACCGCGGCCAAGCCCATGAGAACGACCGTCACGATCCCAAGCACGATGACGAATAAACGATCGCGTTTCATGGCCGCCCCCTATCTTTTCTTCGTCGCCCGCGCCTGTTTCGCCAGGCGGTCCAGGATGATGGTGGCCATGAGGTTGACGCCGACGGGGATCGCGGCCTCGTCGGCGACGAAGGTCGGGGAGTGGACCGCGGTCGTATCCCTGTCCGGCGGGACGACACCCAGGTTGAACATCACGGCCGGGGCGACCGTGCCGAAGTAGCTGAAATCCTCGCCGCCCATCTCGGGTTTTTGCTCGACGAGGGCCGCTTTCCCGCCGAGGACGCGCTCGGCCGTGGCCAGGGCCTGGCTGGTTAAGGCGGGGTCGTTGTAGACGGAAGCCGTGCCGAACCTGTAGTTGAGGCTGAACGGCGCCCCGGCGGCCGCGCAGATGTTCGACACCAGGCGGGTGATCTTATCCTGGAGGACCTTGCGCTGGGCCTCGCCGTAGTTACGCACCGTGGCCTCGAGCTTGGCCGAGCGGGGAATGATGTTCCGGGCGCTCCCGGCGTGGAAGGAGCCGACGGTGATGACCGTGTTGTCGTGGACGCCGATCTCCCGGGAGATCATGACCTGGAGGGCGATGACGATTTGAGCGCCGACGACGACCGGGTCGACGCAAAGATTGGGATAAGCGCCGTGGCATCCGTCGGACTTGATTTCGAGGTCGAAGCCGTCGACGTTGGCCGACATGAAGCCCGAAGCGTAGCCGATCTTTCCGGCCTTGAGGGTGTCGTCGACGTGGTAGGCGAAGAAGGCCGCGGGGACGATGTCTTTGAACGCGCCGTCCGCGATCATCAGGTTCGCCCCGCTGTCTTCGACCTCCTCGGCGGGTTGGGCGACGAAAACGACCGTGCCCGGAAGGTCGGCCTTCATGGCCGAGAGGACGGCGGCGACACCGAGAAGCATCGTCGTGTGGATGTCGTGGCCGCAGGCGTGCATGACCCCGACTTCGCGGCCGTCGAGGATCGTCCGGTCTTTCGAGGCGAAGGGCAGGTCCGTTTCCTCGGTGATGGGCAGGGCGTCCATGTCGCCCCGCATGGCCACGATCGGGCCGGGCTTGCCGCCCCTGAGGATCCCCAGGACGCCCGTCTTGGCAAAGCCCGTCCGGACTTCGAGGCCGAGCTTGCGGAAGTAGTCGGCGACGATGCCGGAGGTGCGGGTCTCCTGGAAGGCCAGCTCCGGATGACAATGGATGTCCTGGCGGATGGCGATGAGCTCGGGCGTCAACTTGTCGGTCAGGGCCTGGATCCTCTTTTCGAGGGGTGACGTAGGATTGATCGCCGCCGGGAGGGCGGTCGCGGCGACCAAGACAATAAGGATACAAATCGGAATGGCGATGGATTGGTTTTTCATCGGCTCCTCCTCACGGATCGTGGGAGCCTATGGTATCCGAAACGCGTTCCCCCTTCAAACGGTGAAGAAAGCCCCCATCCCTGGGAGGGATGGGGTTACATCTAGGAGGGAAGATGGCAAGGAGGGCCTGGAGAGGGATCCTCATACCTGCCTCATTTTATCGCAATAGCCTTGGATGAGGCCCTCCTTGCGATGCCCTAATTTTCCCAGGTCGCGCCGGGACCGTCAATCGCCGTCCCAGGCTAATCGGGAGGTGATTTTCCCCCCGCGTCGAGAGGGGGTCAAGAAGGGGTCAAACCTACCTTTTACACTCTTCCCAGCACTATTCAGATATTTCCCAGAAGTGTGGCTCCGAGCCACTCCTCCACACTTCTGTTGGTCGCTGCTCAGAATCCGCTCCCCGCCGTAGGTTTGACCCCTTCTTAACCGCCCGCCTTCTCGTTTGGTCCTTTTCTGAATTCATCCCCCTCTCGTTGACCCCCTCTTGTAAAATGAGTATGATGAGGCAAAACGAAAGAGGGAGGCCCCATGAACGTCAAGAAATTCATCGAAACGCAAGTCGAAGAGATCAAGAAGACGATCGGCGACGGCAAGGCTATATCGGCCCTGTCCGGCGGCGTCGACAGCTCCGCCTGCACCGTCCTGGCCCATCGCGCCCTCGGCTCCCAGCTCAAGTCGATCTTCATCGACCACGGGCTGATGCGCGCCGGAGAGCCCCAGGAGGTCGCCAGGATCTTCGCCGGCCTGGGCATCACCGTCGATATCGCCGACAAGAAGAAGGAATATTTCGCCGCCCTCAAGGGCAAGGTCGACCCCGAAGAGAAGCGCAAGGCCTTCCGTTACGCCTTCTACAGCTCCTTCGGCAAGGAGGTCCTCAAGAGCAAGGCCCGCTATCTCATCCAGGGGACGCTCGCGGCCGACATCATCGAAACGCAGAAAGGCTTCAAGACCCAACATAACATCCTCGAGCAGATCGGCATCGATCCCGAGGAAGGGTTCGGCTTCAAGGTCGTCGAGCCCATCAAGGAGCTCTTCAAGCACGAGGCCCGCCTCGTGGCCAAGGAATTGGGCCTGCCCGAGTCGATCTACAACCGCATGCCCTTCCCCGGCCCGGCCCTGGCCACCCGCATCATCGGCGAAGTGACGCCCGAGCGCGTCGACCTCGTCCGGGCGGCCACGGTCATCGTCGAGCAGGAAGTCGCGGCCCACAAGCCCTTCCAGGCCTTCGCCGTCCTCCTCGAGGACAAGGGGACGGGCATCGTCGGCGGGAAACGGTCCTTCGGCCACATCGTCATCGTCCGCTCCGTCGAGAGCAAGGACGCCATGACGGCCCAGCCGTCGCCCCTGCCCTGGGACGTCCTCATGAAGATCTCGACGAGGATCACGACCGAGCTGCCCGCGGTCACCCGCGTGGCCTACGAACTGACGCCCAAGCCGCCGTCCACCATCGAATACATCTGAGCCCACATCGTACGGAGGGAGCCATGCCCTACGCCGGAAAGAAAAAGCCGGGAGCGTCCACCCTCGGCGTCTTCATCCCCTGCGACCCGCGCATCGACGAGGAATCGAGGACGCGGGCCTTCAATATCGGCCAAATGACGGCCGCCCTGCTGGCCAGGCGCCTGCGCCTGCCCGACGGGAGCGCGCCCAACATCTTTCTCTGCTCCCGCCTCGTCGACAGCGAGCGCACGGCCGACGCCGGGGCCCAGGAGATGAAGGAAGCGGGCGTCGGCGGCATCATCATCGTCCCCGACACCTGGTTCTTCCCGGGGAAGACGGCCATGGCCCTGACCGCGCATTTCGCGCCGACCGTCCCCCTGGCCTGCGTCGGCGGGAATAACGCCCCCAAGCCCGGCGTCGTCGGAATCGACGCCCTGGTCGGCGCCTACGCCCAGACGGGACGTCTCTGTCCCATGGTCATCGGGACGATGCCCGAAACCGGGATGAACCCGGAGTTCGACGCCAAGACCCAAGAAGAGGTCGTCGACCTGGCCTACGCTATGCTGACCCGCGTCGCCCTCCAGGGCAAGCGCTTCCTCGCCGTCGACACCGACTCCATGCAGATGGAGACCGCCCTCAACCACGTCCACGCCGCCCGGCGCTTCTTCGGCCTGGAGAGCACGCGCGAGTCCATGAAGCTCTTCGCCGACATGCTCCACAAGAAAGGCGGCTACGACGCCGCCGAGCTCAAGGCCCTCCGCGACTGGGTCGTCGACGTCAAGTTCAAGGGCCGCATCTTCACCAACTCCGAGGACATCAAGAAGTACGGCCGGGCGATCCTCACCGGAAAGGACGTCAAGGCGCCGGCGCTTTCGGCGGCCGACAAGCAGAAGCTCGACGAGGGCCTGGCCCTCTACCTCATCATCCGTAACTACATGCGCGACGTCAACGCCATCGGCGGCGGCTGGACGAGCCAGCTCGCCTGGGGCTCGGACCGGCGCGGCATCCCGCTCTCGACGGCCGACATCGCCGAGTCGCTCTTCAACTCGACCGAGGACCACACCGGCAAAAAGACGGTCGTGCCCTTCGCCACCGAGAACGACATCCAGGCCCTCTTGACCATGATCGCCTATTGTTATCTCTCGGGCGGTAAGCCCACTCTTTTCATGGACTTCCGCAAGGTCTACGAGCCCTGGGAGATCGAGCGGAATGCCAAGGCCCTCGGCCTCGACCTCAAGAAATACAAGAACGAACCTTGGGTGGAGCGGGGCTTCATCGACGGCGACAACTCCGGTTCCGGCTCGCTCGACTACGGCGAGAAGTGGTTCCTGTTCAAGGCCGTCGAGTATTATTTCCCCGGCTTGGGCTTTTCGGTGAGCTACGTCTCGCCCAAGGGGATAAAGGGCATGGCCGGGCGCATCGCCTTCTCCGACCTCGGCGGCATGTTCACCATGGTCCAGGACGAGGCCCAGAGCGTCGATCTCCCCGCCCCGCTGGCCGAAAGGGTCTGCCACGCCTCCGATTACACCTGGCCACACACGTTCCTGACCTTCGACCACGTCCCGGCCAGCCAGGCCAAGATGGGCCTGCCGGCCAACCACATCCATATGGTGACCGGCCTGCCGCGGCGCCGCTGGCAGCATTTCTCAGACTACGCCAACATCCTCAACTATCGCTGGGAGAATGCCCCGGAATACGTCGAGGGTCTGGACCGGCCCCTGCCGATGCTCTACCGCATCAACGGGGGAGAGACGGCGGCCAAGATGTTGCTCGCGGGAAGGCGCTAGCTAGAACGGCTCTTCGTCGATCTTCCTGCCGGCCAGGACGTCGAGAAAGCGGCCGATCGACAGCGGCGCGCTCCCTTCGTAGTGATTGTTGAGATTGAGGTAGGTCAAAACCCTCTTCTTGGCGTTGGCCCGGACAATCTTCGCCGCGGCCTTCAGGCCCCCGGGCTTGGGGGCGACGACCTTATTCCAGACCTCCCCCGTTTCCCCTTCGATCTCGAGCCGGTCCCCACCGTGAAGCCGGATGACCTGGAAGGAGGCCGTCTCCGGCTTGAACTTGTCGAAGACCTGGCCGATGGGCGGCATGTAGTAGCCGTCGAGGTAGACGAAGCCGAGGTCGCGGTCTTTGAGAAAATCAAAAAATGCCGGCGAGAGGTAATTCGGGTTCCGGATCTCGACCGCGTATCGATAACCCTTCGGCGCCGCGTCGATGAATTCTCCGAAGCGCTCGAAAAAAATCTTCTTGGACGGCATCTTCTGCTTGTTGAGGTATTCGAACTGGAACATGACCGGCCCGAGCTTCGACTCGAGAGGGGAGAGGGCGTCGAGGAAACGGCAGAGAAGGTCGTGGTCGAGGAAGGCGGGGTTCGGCTTGCCGGCGAAGGCGGCGTTTGGCGGCGTTTGCTTCGAATAATAATGGGTCAGGGTCAGCGCGTTGGGCGCCTTGACGGTGAAGACGAAATCGTCCGGGACGCTTTTCGCGTAAAGGCGCACGGCTGATGGGTCGGGGAGCCGCAAGCTCCCCGGAAAAAGGCTCCAGAACCACTGGTCGACCTCGACCGAGTTCAGGAGCTTGGCATAATCGGGGAGGTATTCGTCGGGCCGGTAGGTTTTCAACAGTTCGTAGATGAGTCCCTTCCAGGTATCGTACTTCCAGGAGCATGTCCCAAGACGCAGGAGGCCCCGGAATTCTCGCGGGACGTTGAACTCGAGGGCCATGATGCTGCCTCTGTTTCAAGATTAGGCCCGGGAGGCGGGGTTGTCAAACTCGAAAGCGGGGACACGCACCTGAGGTCCATGTCCCCCTTCGGGGGCAGTCCCTCCGAGTCCCCATTCGGGTTGACAGTCCGCTGGGATTCTGCTATTTTTGTTGCCCCTTACGGCGCTATCGTCTAGGGGTCAGGACAGGTGGTTCTCAGCCATCAGACCGGGGTTCGAATCCCCGTAGCGCTACCAGTTCATCCGCCCTCTCCCAAAGCCAATCCTGACTGTTTGACTTCGGCCTCCGCTTGACTTATCCTTCCGGAAGAAGAGGGGCCAGCCATGAACTGCCGCCGCTGTCGCACGGAGAATCCCGACACCTCGAGATACTGCTCGGGCTGCGGGGCGTTGCTGACACGGCCACAGGCGCGGCAGAGGAGAACTATCCCCTGGTACGTATTTGCCGGCGCGGCGGCCCTTCTTGTCCTGATCGCCGGGTATTTCCTATTGCCTGGGCTGAGGCCGCCGTCGCGGAGGGCGGAATTGAAGGCTCCCGTCGCTGAACCGGCCGCTCAAGGGTCCGTCGCCTCGAAAACCGTCGAATCCATCCCCGCTCCTTCGAGCTTCACCCTTGTCGCCGGCCGGTTCGCCCTCGAAGGCCTGTGGCAAGGCGCCCCGGCCTCGCTCGAGAGCGCCCTCTTCGACGGCTCCTGGGCGGCCCTGCCGCTCTGGGCCTTTCTCGGCACGGGCGCCCCGCGCCTCGACAGCCCCGGCCCGGCCGGCGTCCAGCCGGCCTGGGTGGACTGGAAATCAACGAATCCCATCGTTCTCTGCCGCTTCGATCTCGGCGAGAGCCTGCGGATGCCGGAGCTCGCCCCATACGATGAGTCTGAGATGCTCGAGTGGCGTCCTTTGAGCGGCGAGAGGACCTCCTTCGCTATCGAGACGGGCCCGCTTCGTTCCGCCGGCTCTTTCAAGACCTTCGCCCTGTTTAACGAGATTTCCGCGCCCGGCGTCCTCGTCCAAAAAGGCTGGATCGTCGGGTGGACGTTCGGCCAGGGCGTCGCCAGGGGATACCTTTGGGCGCCGTTCGACGGAGCCGGTCCGAAGCCCCTCCTTCCGGCCGGCGACCTCGCCGGCACCCTCTTCGCGCATTCGCGCGAAGCTGCCACCGTCTGGGCCATGTCCATGACCGACGAGGCCGCGTCCGACCGCAAGCTGGCGGCCTTCGCCGCCGGCTTCCGCGAGGCCGCCTTGCTTTCTCCTGAAGACCTGCCCCTACACTTGAAGCCGGCTATGGTCGCGGCGCGCATGTCGTCCCTGGCCACGGCAATGATCGAGCGGGGGATGGCCGCCGAGGTCGCCCGGATCCTCGACCTGGACATCCTCTCCGCCGCTTCCGATATCCCGCTCATCAAAGCCGCGGCCCGGGCCGCCGGGGAAGCCCGCGGCTTCGACGCCGCTCACAGACTCTTGGCCGACCTCCGGCGGGAGCCCGCGATCCAGAGCGCGCCCGCCTACAAGGAACTCGAGGCCGTCGAGGTCGAGCTGGCCAAGGCGTCGCTCCACAAGATCCTGAACGAACGCGGCTACAACGGCCTCGAGATCTTCGAAGCGGTGAGCCCACTCGCTCCCGACGACCTCGAGCTCCACCTCCTCGGCGTCGAAGTTGCCGTCCTGGAGAAGAAGTGGGGGAGGGCGGCGGACCTCCTCGGGGCCAAGCAGTACCCAACAGCCTTCTCGGACAAAGCGCGCACTCTCGAGCGGCTCGTCGAGGAGGGCCGCCGCGACGAAGAATCGGCGACCATCCGCTTCAATCCCGGGGACAAACTCATCCCCGTCTATGCCATCATCAACAAGAAACTCCGGCAGAAGTTCTTTATCGACACGGGCGCGACGTCGAGCATCATCCCCACCGCGGCCGTGGCGGCCCTGGGGATCCGGATCGACAACTCGACGCCTGTCGTCGGTTTACAGGGGGTCGCCGGAGGAGATCTCGCCTACCAGGTCCGGCTGGAGTCCATCGAGGTTGAGGGGCAGACGGTCTTCGACATCCGGGCCATCGTCTACAACCTGGGAATGGACGAGGAGGCCGGCCTTCTCGGCAACGATTTTCTGCAGTTCTTCCAGATCGACCTCGACAGTATCAAGGGCATCCTCAAGCTCAGGAAGAAATAGAACTCGAAGCGATCGACAGGGGGACGGCAATCCCCCTAGAATGAAACCAATGGCGAACGCGGGGCACATCGACATCGTCAGGGACCGGCTCGACCACTGGAACGAGTGGCGCCGGAAAAACACCACTGTCGTGCCGGATTTCGCCGGCGCCGACCTCGCTGAGCTCAACCTGGCCGGGGCTAACCTGGCCAAGGCCGACTTCAGCGGGGCCAGCCTTCTCCAAGCCTGCATGAAGGGGGCCAACCTCGGTCAGGCCTCCCTTTTCCGGGCCAAGCTCGCCGGCGCCGTCCTCAGCCAGGCCTCTTTTTTCAAAGCCGACCTGAGCGAGGCCAACCTCGAGGGGGCCAATCTCCAGGAGGCCGTCCTTGAGCGGACCAACCTCCGCTCGGCCAACGCGGCCAACGCCAACTTCTGTTTCGCCACCCTGCTCCGGACGAACCTGGAGAACGCCGTTCTCGACAATTGCGCCGTCTATGGGACCTCGCTCTGGGACGTCAACCTGTCCGAATCCCGCCAGAGGGACCTCGACATCATGCCCGCCCAGCAGCCGGTCCTTTCGGTCGATAGCCTCCAGACGGCCCAGCTCGTCGGCATGCTGCTCCATCACGAGAAGGCCCGCTACGAGGTTTTCTCCATCACCCTCAACACCGTCCTTGTCATCGGCCGTTTTCCTCCGGACCGAAAACCGGTCCTCGCGGCCATCAAGGAGGCCCTTCGCCGCGGCGAATATTCACCCCTCGTCCTTGATTTCCACCTGCCGGGGCCGGGCGACAAGAACGAGATCGTCAAGACGCTCGGCAAGATGTCCCGGTTCGTCATCGCCGACCTGACCGACGACCGGCGGATCGCCGAGACGCTCGATGCCGTCATCCATTTCCTCCCCTCGATCCCCATCCAGCCCATCGGCCAGAAGGGGAGGGAGCAGGGCGCCGCCGACAGTCATTACCATAAGTACCGCTGGGTCCTGCCCTTCTGGCGCTACATGGACCAGGACGACCTGGCCAAGAAGATCGAGCGGGAGGTCATCGCCCCGGCCGAGCAGAAGGCGGCCGAGATCCGGCAGAAGATGAGCTTCGGAATGTGAGCGGGATCTGGCCTCGGGCCGTCCGGCCGCGTGTACGCCTACCGCGCTGAGAATTCTTCCCCTCCGGCAGCGTCTCATGATATCATCCGGGCGTAAGGAGAGAGAATGAACGCGCTGGTCCCCGTCATCGCCAAAAAGTTCCGCGGGCATTTCCCGGGGAAGCCCCTCCTCGTCGTCTCTCCCGGCCGGATCAACCTCATCGGCGAGCACACCGACTACAACGAAGGGTTCGTCCTTCCCGGCGCTACGGACAAGGCCGTCGTCTTCGCCGTCTTGCCCCGGGCCGACAGGCTCTGCCATTTCGTCTCCCACGACTTCGACCAGGAATTCCGCTGCGAGCTCGGCGAGTTCCACCGTTCCCCCCTCCGTTGGCCCGACTACCTCCAGGGCGTCGTCGCTCAGTTCCTCAAGGCGGGCCACAGGGTCGGCGGCTTCAACTGTGTCTTCGGCGGCGACATCCCCATCGGGGCCGGCATGTCCTCCTCGGCGGCCATCGAAGGCGGCCTGGCCTTCGCCCTCAACGTCCTGTTCGGGCTCAAGCTCGACAGCCTGACCCTGGTCAAGCTGGCCCAGAAAGCCGAGAACGAATTCGTCGGCGTCCGCTGCGGCATCATGGACCAGTTCATCAACATCCACGGCCGGGAGAAGAGCGTCCTCAAGCTCGACTGCCGGTCGCTCGAGTTCGAGCGCATCCCCTTCGAGCGCGAGGACCTCAGGATCGTCATCTCCGACACCCTGGTCCGGCGCGAGCTGGCCTCGTCGGAATACAACGTCCGCCGCGCGCAGTGCGAGGCCGGCGTCAACATCCTCCGGACGCACGACCCCTCCATCCGGAGCCTGAGGGACGCGACCCTCGACCTTCTCGGCGAGCACAGGGCCGAGTTCGACCCGGTCGTCTATCGCCGCTGCGACTACGTCGTCCGCGAGAACATCCGCGTCGGGGAGGCCTCGGCCGCCCTCGTCCGGAACGATTTCGCGGTCTTCGGCGGGCTGATGAACCTATCCCATGCCGGCCTGCGCGATGATTACGAGGTCTCGTCCGTAGAGCTCGACGCCCTCGTCGAGGCGGCCCGCCGCGTCCCGGGCGTCCTGGGCGCCCGGATGATGGGCGCGGGCTTCGGCGGCTGCACGATCAGCCTGGTCGAAGCGGGCGCCGTCCCGGAATTCGAGGCCCGCGTCGGCCGCGACTACGAGGCCGCGGTCGGCCGCGCCCCCAAGATCCACGTCATCCGCATCGAGGCCGGGACGCACGCCGTCGAAGGCGTCTAGCCCGCCGTAAAACTCCCCGCCTTCTAATGACATCTTTCTTTTCAGCCGTAAAATGCGGATAATAGTCCATTATTCCCATGCATAAGCAGCGAGAAAGACGAGCGTCGGTCGGGGGGCCGGTCCTCCTCATCATCACGGTCCTTCTTTCCAGCGCCGTCTGCCGTCGGGACACGGGCCGTGAGGCGCTATCAGGAGATCCCGGCTCGGCGGCCTCGCGCTCCATCCCCGCGCCGCCGCCTGTCGACCGCGCGTTCGACGACCGTTTCGCCTTCGCCGCCGGCCTGTCGGGAACATCGCCGACTTACGCGACTCTTCAGGAAGAAACCCCTTGGAAAGAATTCGCGGTCCTCTCAGGCAAAGCCTGGGCGGACTTCGACTCCGCCGTCCTCGAGCCCATGCGGGTCTGGGCCGGAAACGACCTGGCGGAAGCCCGGGAGAAGACGACGACCCTCTTCTACCCCTTCGGCGGGCCGGATTTCGCCACGGCCTTCGCCCTCTTCCCCGGGGCGACGACGATGGTCCTGATGGGCCTTGAGCCCGTCGGCAACCTGCCGGATTTCGACAGGACTTCCGCGAAAGAACGGCAGGATTTCTTTACCGACCTGGGGACCCTCACCTCGGATTTCCTCATGCGCGGCTACTTCATCACCATGCACATGATGGACACTTATTCGCTGGGGAACGTGGATGGGGCCCTGCCGGTCATCGGCTTCTTCCTGAAGAGGGGAGGGTACTCCGTCGTCGACGTCAAGCGCCTCGCCCCGGACGAGAAAGGCGGCTGGATAGAAACCCCCTACGAGCGCCTAGCCAAGCGTCCCCACCGGCCCTACGGAGTCAGGATCGATTATCTGAAGCCGGGCGACTCCGCTCTCCGAAGCGTCTATTATTTCTCCTGCGACGTCGTAAACAACGCTTTCCAGACGGACTCGCCCCTCTACCGATTTTTCGAAGGCCTGGGGAAAATGACCACGTTCATCAAGGCCGGCTCCTACCTTCTCCACTGGGACAATTTTTCGAACATGCGCCGGCTCATCCTCGACCGGAGCCTGTTCGTCCTCGAGGACGACACGGCCGTCCCTTACCGCTTCTTCAAGAGCGGCGGCTGGGAGGTCACGCTCTTCGGGCGGTACGCGACTCCGGTCAAGGATTTCACAAATGTCGAGCAGCTGGACCTGAGGGCGGCCTACGAAGACCCGTCGGGAAGCGTCAGGCCTCTGCCCTTCCGCTTCGGCTATCGCTGGCGGACGCAGGTCGACAACCTGCTCCTGGCCAAACGGCCGCGCCGGCCTTACAAGGTTCCCGTCATCAGGGATTAATGTCTCGCTAAAAAGAGTATAATATATTCTGATCTCCTCCTTCTCGCCAATGCGAAAGTCGGGTTTCTTAAGCATAGCCTGGGCTATTGTTGTCTTTATCACCGCGCTTGCTAACGCGGTTCCTGGACAAGAAAAGCAGCGCGAAGAAGTCACGGTCACGGCCGTCGAAGTCCCGGTCAGAGTGCTTCATAAGGGCGAGACAGTTAAAGGCTTGGTCAAGGAGGATTTTGAGCTCTACGAAAACGGCGTGCGACAAGAGATCAGGGGTTTTGACGTCATTTCACGAAAAATCTCCGGTCCTGTTGAACCGTCCGGGGCCGCCTCCCTTATGCCCCCCAAGCCACGGCTCTTCATTCTGATCTTCGATATTTTCGATTACACGGACGCCGTCGGAGACGCCATTGACTATTTCTTCGAACACGTTTACCGCGAACACGACGGCATCCTCCTTTTGACGGAGAACCGGCTCCTCGAGATCGGCGAGAACAAGGATCCCCAGGCCGTCCAGTCAGATCTCAAACACACATTAAAGAATTACAAAGTCGTTTCCCTCCAAAATATCCATAAAGCCTATCTCGAAATCCAGGAAGAATGTGACAGGGCCATTGACATGTTGGGTGACGAGCGTAGTTCCCCTCCCTCGAACTGGGATCAGCATCTCAACCGCTTTTTTGATAATTATGAAAACGTCTGGAGGGCTTATCGGGACCGTTTCCTGGTGCCGGACATCGGGCTCTACCGCTCGGTCGTGCGGAAAGTTACGCCGGTCGTGGCCGATAAATGGGCCATTTGCTTCCAGCAGCGTGACCTCTTTCCTCAGCTCAGGAGCTTAGGAACGCTGGACCGAAAAATAAGCACGATCTTAATCAGTCAAATCGATCCGGAAGGCCAAGCCAAGGCGCAGGTCATGACGGTCAAGCAACGTCGGCTTCAGGAGTCCTTGGCCATCGACAGGCAATTCCCCGCGGAACGGCTGAAGGATCTGTTCACCGAGGCCGGAATTACCTTCCATCTCATCCTGATGAAATCCGTGAAGCCGCTCTCCTCACTTGAGTTGGAGCTCAGGGAAGTCGGTGAAAGTTATGAGGCGTGTTTCAAGGACATCAGCCGTTCGACCGGGGGCTATGTCACGTTCTCCAACAAAGCCGTCGAGGCGCTTCAACAAGCCGTGGAGAAGGAGGACTACCACTACGTTCTAGCTTACCAATCCCACGCGCCCATCGCAATGCGAGGCAAAGACATCAGGGTGAAAGTCCTGCGCGATGGGGTCGACATCCTTCACCTCAAACACCTACAGAGACTTGAAGGTCCGGCGATCACCATCACAAACGTCCGATCGGGCGGCGGAACACTGAGTTTCAGCCTGAAGAGCTATGCCCTGGCGAAGACAAACAAAGGCGTTCGAGGAGCCGCGGAAATCCACGTTGTGCTGATCGACGAGGCAGCACATCGAGTCCTCGATGAAAGCAAAGTGCTGGAGCTCGTGAAAGAGGAGACACACATATCAATCACACTGCCGAGACTGAAGGCCGGCGTATATTTCCTGACCGTCGAAGCGGTGGACAGGATCACCGGCGAAAAAGACGTGTTCTCTCGGATGATCGAGCTCTAGGGCTCAACGCTGACGGCGCGATAGAATTTGTTAAGGGGGGATTGGCTGGGAAGCAAGGATTCGAACCTTGATTGCATGATCCAGAGTCTAGCGCTCTATTCAGGAGAGTTGCCCTCCCCTAATATTCAGAGCTGAGGAAATCGCGAGGGCCAGGGGGGGCAATAAGCGGCCTTTTAGGAAAGAATATGGTAGATATTTTCAGGGATCACGATACACCTATGTGCGCATGGAAGTGCGTAGGCCCCATACCCCCTCTGCCCGCCATCAACCAGCCGCTCGTTTTCTCAACTGTTTTGCCCATAGCGTCAACCAAAAAGTCACCAATGCTAAGGGCCAAATGCATATCTTCATAATAGCTATGCCCCAGAACCACGCAGTCTGGACGAACGACCAGGTTGTGTCCGGGCCCCACCACAACGACAAGAGCCATGCAGGATGTGCGGACATGGCCAGTCGATACCCAATCCACTGAATCAGAAGAAACCCGACGTCGATCAGCAAGGTCCACCAGCCCGCGACTGCCGCCGCCCTTACGCGCTTTTCGAAAATATCGCTCATGGATAGCCTCCCCTAGCAAAATGATGGTATCGCCGTCCACTGCCCCAAGTCAAGAACCTTTGCTTGGGATCTTTTGCCTTTTATACGCCCGTCTGCGTGGTCGATCTCGGACCGAGTAAGGATTTTGTATGAGTTAGGACTCAGCCAGTCTCCTTGTCCTTGACGGACGTTAGGCCTTGGCCTATTCTTTGATTGGGGAGGAAGTCTATGAAAATGCGCTTATCTATCAAGCCGCGTCTGGAGACGCTCGCCGGACTGGGGTCCATCCTGCTCATCGTATCCCTCGGTGCAGGGCGGGTTCAGGAAGACGGACGATCCGCTCGGGTCATCCCCTTGCCAGAGCTCGAGACCGCTGGAGATGTCCGAGTCGAGCATGGCCGGATCTACATCCGGGATAAGAACGATATCGCGGTCTATTCTTTTGAGACCGGCCGGTTCCTGCGGCGGATCGGCCGAGCCGGCCAGGGGCCGGGCGAGTTCACCATGCTCGGAGGGTTCACGGTACTTGCGGACAGGATTGTGGTTGTCGACATCACGAAAACGCTCTTCTTTTCAGTTGAGGGCGAATATCTCAGCCAGATGTCGCCTCCAGCGCGTATCATGTTTTATCCCTTTCTCCCCATGGGGAAACATTTTGTGGGCGTTCCGATGGAGAGACGGGATGATGGATCGACCCTGCCGCCGATGGGTGTCATCTATGACACAGCCGGAAGACAGGTTAAAAGGTTCGTCGAGGTCCCCGATATCCTTCCACCTCCACCCCCTCCGCCGGGATCGTCTCTGCCTTCAGGCAGGGAGGACGTCCTGATGGTCAGGGATTATTTTGACTATGTCATTCATGACAACAAGATCTTCGTCGCCGATTCGCGAAAGGGGCTTTCAATCTCCGTATTCGACGAGACGGGCACTCTCCTGTATGAGATTCGGCATCCGCTCGAACGGGTGAAGATGTCAAAGGAATACCGCGATTTCGCGACGAAGAGCCGGCCGGAAAAATACTGGGCTACCCATAAAGCCGTCTTCCCAGATGTTTTTCCCGCCTTAGCTGCGTTCAAGATCGACGATGGCCGAATATATGCCGTAACGGCGGCCAGGAAGGACGGACGCCACGAGGTGATAATCATGGATCTCAAGGGAAAGATCCTTGAGCGGGGATTTAGGTTTCCCTTCCAGATCGATTTCTGGGCGCCGCATATTTTTGCCCGCACATTCGACGTCGAAGCCGACCGATTCGTCTGGGTCGAATACAACGACTCGAAGGATCTCTACGAGCTCCATATCGATTAGATTTGGAGCCCGCCCATATTTAAAAAGGGTGGCCATTCAAGACGTATTCTGCTCACTTTAGCATCGGAATTTTCGGGCCTGATGGAATATTTGGCGCCGCCTTATCGACATAGAACACCGGGACCTGTACATCGACCTGATTGCCAAAGGACATTGGAACGAAGTCTTCAGTGGGCCTTCCAGTTACTATCAGTCGGTCGTCCTTCATATACTTTTGGATTTCAAGAACAATGAACATCCATTGTTTCAGGAATTGCGACTCGTATTCGGCCAGATAGCCGTCAACGTATTCCCCGTGGCGAGTACGGACAAATTCCGCGTCGGCAATAATTTTCACCTTGTATTCCTGAACAGGAGCTCTCGGTTTGAAGATCGGTTGACAGCCAAAATGAAGAAAGAGCAACCCGATGATCATGCCCGACAAATGGACTTTCCTAAGGTGGCGCATTAGCGATTGTCCTTCTTGGACGTCGGCTGCGCATCTTTCTGGACCTTATATTCCGCCATCTTCCATACGACAATAATAGCGGTCGGAAGGCCCTGACGGTATGCGCTCAGATAGACCCCCGTTTCGTCGCGGTATACAGAGGCAAAGGCATTGCCAAAGGGACCTTCGACTCTTACATGGTCCCCCTTTTTATAAGAATGAACCTGGGTGCTGAGGAAAAACTCCTGTTCGTCGCTTAACTGTTTTGCCCAGTAGCCCGGGACCTTTGCCGAGAAAAGAACGATTTCGGTATGGTCGCTCGTCAATAGCATCGACCTTGCTCGACTGCTAAAATCCTCTCTCGGCTCGCCGCCGCACCGGCTTAGAAAGAAGATCAATGGAATAATAAAAGGCAGCGTGCGAAAGAATCGACCAGCCGTGCGCTTCTCTGAATCCGCGTAAGAACATGCCTTATATTTTTTCATATTCAGACATTATCCGGGAACACGACCATAGCCGGTTCCGGTTCCTCTTCATATATCAGCGGATTGTCCTTAAGGAAACGTGCGCTATTCATTCTCAGAAGGACCCAGGATATCGCCGAGATGACGAAGAAGAGCCAGAAGTACGAAGGGTTTATAAGAAGCCCCTTTTCGATGAAGGACAGAACGGCGAGAAGCGCAATAAAGCCGAGCAGATAGAGGACACCCCGGGTTTGGAGCTTCAATTTGCCGGGCACGTGTGAACTCGCAAAGGGGATCTTTCTGAAGCGAAAAAAGAGGGCCTCTATCCCAAGTGCCGAAATCACTAATCCGAAGACCGCGTGATTGAAAGCCGATCGCCAATCCGCCCATAGCCAGAGATGCACAAGAAATACCAGGATTGACAAGGGAAGGAGCCAGTTGAAGAAGATCGTCTTCTTTAGGCCTGAGATATACCGGCCTCTTCGGGCAGATTCCGTCGCCCTGAAGACCCAATTGCTTTCAAGTGCCGCAGGCATGTCAACTACAACGCGGAGGCCGATAAGGAGGACGATGTACAGCATCAGCGATTGAGCTAAGAAGAGCGAATTATCCGGGGTCAGCGCCCGGACGTTTTGCCGGTTTGCGACGATCAAAAGCATAACCAGGCCGGCACCGATAGCCATACAATTGGCGAGCGCGACCCGGTGTCTTGGGCTTGAGCGGACCGTCTTAGAAAAAAAGCCGGCCATTGCCCTTTCCTCGGGGCTCCAGAGGATCGCCTTCTGCAATATTCCGGACAGGCTCTCACGCAGCCAAAGAAGCCGCTGAGGCCTCTTTGCGGTTTCGAGGGTAGTGCGGATATGTTTAAGATAACTCAACGCACAGGCAAGCCCAAAAGCCCCGATTGATAACACTAGCGCAAGGCCGGCCGTTTTGGCCTGAACGATGAATACGGGATCCTTTGTCCCCAGGAGGACTTCATAGAGCCCCACGAACCAAAGAGTCGGGATGCGGAAAATGATTGGTGACCCGTGGTCTTTGAATTTGGCTAGTGAGCGGATCGTGCTATTCAAGCTCTCGGGCCCCGCCAAAAAAGACAACAATAGGAAGACGAACAACGTAATTAAGAGAAACCGCACGAAGAGTGAGATTCGACGATAGAAGGCGGGCGGAAGGACGGCCATGAGGAAGAAATTGATAAAAACGCAAGCGAAGAAGACGCAGAAGCATGCCGCGAACGAGCTCACCAGATGGGCGAAAACGTAACGGACCATAAAGGCCAAGCTGTTCGACCTCCACTGTGCCAGATAGAGCGAAAAAACGACCGAAGATATGCTATTCATGGCCACCGAGAACAGCCCGATAAAAACGATGAACGATGCCAGCTTGGCGCTAAAAACCGTGCGCAGCCTGATCGGCAAAGGCGTGAGGTTGACGAAGTCCTGGCGGTCAGGGAAGAGCATCTCCCATTCGAGAAGCGTGATGATACCGAAGATGATCATCATCAGCATGAAGACAATATTTTTTTCTTGCCAAGACAGGTTCGCATCGGGAGCGAAATTATACTTGAAGAGGAGCATCTGCGAGCTCCAGCCGATGATGATCGCCAGGACGGAGAGGACAGCGACCAAGCGGGCCTTCATCTCGTCCTCGAAGTCTACAACGTCGTTCCGGAAGAGCCGTCCGAAGAAGTGTCTCGTCAGGATCCCGAGCTGATCGAGTTCCTCTCGCATTTTGTGGGTGCGGGATGATGTGGCGGCCGTCAAAGTCAACCGCTCCCCTTCATGGTCTTGACGATGCGCTCCGCCGCAAGGCCTGTGTCCTCATGGACGACAAGCTGACTGAAGATCTCGGTCAGCGATGGGAGATTCATGAGGGACCGCAGGTTCTCCACGGAGTCGTTTGCCACGATGTTTCCCTGGTGCAGGATGATGATCCGCGAGCAGACTTGCTCGGTTACTTCGAGCACATGGGAAGAATAAATAATGATCTTGTTCTCTTTGGCCAACTTTTGAATCAGGTCCCGAATAATAAGCCCCGTCGTAACATCCAAGCCCGAGAGCGGCTCATCGAGGAGGAGAATATCCGGGTCGTGGAGGAGGGCAGCCGCAATGAGCACCTTCTGCCGCATGCCCTTCGAATAGGATGAAATCGGGCCATGCATATCCTGCTCGAGGCCAAAGACGCTCAAAAACTCGAGAATCTTGGCTTTTAGCGGCCGCTCGGGGAGCCGCCGAAGCCTTCCCACCATGACCAAATAATCATAAGCGCTGAGGTGTGGGTAGATCTCGGATTGCTCGGGAATATAGCCCAGTCGCTTTTTGAACGCATAGATATCGTCCCGGATATCGTGTCCCTCTAAGAGGATTTTTCCTGCGGTGGGCTCGAGCAGGCCTGCAAGCATCCTGATCGTCGTCGTTTTGCCCGCGCCGTTGGGCCCTAGGTATCCCAGTACCTCACCAGGGCTGACCGTGAAGCTGACATTGTTGACGACGGTAAAAGCGGAAAATTTCTTAACGATGCCCCGAAGTTCAATCAATTTATCACTGCCCTTTCAAGGAGCAAGGATGGATAGATGATTGACCTGCTCACACATAATGTAACACCGCGGGAACGGACTTTTCAAGGCATCTTACCCCTAGGGGGGGGCCGGGCTGCCGAAGGATTGTTCTGTGCACAGCCTCAGGCATACAACGGTGATCAGGATGGCCGCCAGGGGCGCGAGCCCGATCAGGATCAAGACGAGGCTGAGGCACAAGCTGGTGAGTTCGTCCGAGCGCTACTTCGAGCAGGTCAGATTTTCAGATAATGGGAAGAAGATGGAGGGGATTTTCGCGGATATTCTATGAGGTTGTTTCAAAGCTATTTGTCTACATCAAATTCAATCGGCTCATCTGACTTAAACTTTTTCCCAGTTTGATCGCTGACTATGGCAACTAATTTAACTTTTCCGCTATAGTTCTTCTTCTTGAGTTCCTCTCTAAGTCCATCCTCTCTTATCCATTCTTTGCAACTCGTCCCTTCTTTTAGTTCATATGGGAATCTGACAGAAGCAATGGGAATAGGAACAAATAGGCTTGCTTTTTCACCCACGATACGGGAGTCTCAATGGTCGCAAACCGGAAACCAGTATTAATGACTTCAACCAAGAGACCTGGCGCTTTAGAGTCATACCACATCCAACCTGCCGATAATTTAACACGTAATTTTCGGGTTTTTTCTCTTCTCCGAGAAAGCAGGTGAGAGATGAGAGAAATGCCCCATAAAATGCCGCCGCCGCAGTTATGCATTGAAACCAGTTCTTGCCTATCCACTTTAATATTTCTTTCACTATAGCCCCTTTTTATAAATCCTATTATTGGGTAGTTAGATTTGTCAAGCGATGGGCATGCAAAACATTATTCTTTGCGCACCACGTTAAATGAGCTAAAATCAAAAGATAATGCAGCCTAAGGGT
>Ga0315289_10000229_pt1 | contig 88560 bp, 79 predicted proteins | sample YL17G11_40_MG_FD_203452 | JGI IMG/M metagenome (GOLD analysis project Ga0315289, IMG submission 203452) | Sediment microbial communities from Yellowstone Lake, YNP, Wyoming, USA - YL17G11_40 | ecosystem: Environmental > Aquatic > Freshwater > Lake > Sediment | place: USA: Wyoming | collected...
CCGGGGACTCTGCCCTAACGCAGCTTTCCATCCACGTCCCGATGAGCTAAACTACTCACGCCGCAGCCAAAAGCAATCCTCGGGCCGAACAGTATTGATTGCGTCCCTTGGTATTCCTCCCCGTCCTCGGGGCAGGCAGCTTGCGTCAATTCTCACTCCTGCCCGCTCGAGCCTCTCGAAAAGTATCTTGAGCGCTCCAGCCACTTCCGCGGGCAGGCCTTTTCTGGCCTCGGGTTCAGTCGTCGGAGCGAACGCGATGGCGACGACGCGCTTCCCGCTCGGCGTTTCCTCCAAGATTCTCTCAGACATCACGGCGAGGGCGGTCCCAATGGTTTTGGGGCCCACCTTGCATGCGATCTGGGCCAGCGCTTCCTCTGAAAGGGACTGCAAGCGTCCGCAAAGCTCGCTTAGTCCCTGGTTGAACTGCTCGGGGTCCCCAAGGCTTTGCCAGACCTTCTCCAAGTCCTCCTCACTGCGAACACGCTTGACCCCGCCTTTTTGCATCACGCTCTCCGCCACCGTTATTCGGGCTCCTGTCATCATGGCCAGAGCGATGGCATCACTTGGCCGGCTATCCAGGACACGCTCCTCGCCCTGCCGCTCCAGCACCAGTTCAGCGATGAACGTCGTCTCCTTCAGGTCTACCACGCGCGCTTCCTTCACGTGGATCCCAAAGGCCTCCAACGCAGACAGAAAAAGCTCGTGAGTCAGCGGGCGCGGGGGCTTCTGCCGTTTCGTCCCCCGGTATATTGCGAGCTCCTCAACTTTCCCGATCAGGATGGGCAGGCACCGCCCTTCCTTATCCAACAACAGGACCCGGCCCTGGTCCGTGGGAGACTTCTCCGGGCGGACTTCTACCCGGGAGATTTCGCGCATGACCCCTTCGCGGAACTCAGGCCCGGGGCGGGAGCCTTTCAACTCGTCTTCGACCATGGCTACCATCCTTTCTCTCAGTTGCCTGCGCGAGTCGTGGAGACGGCGTTTGACCGTGCCGGCGGGCACTTCGAGGAACTGAGCTACCTCCTCGACGGTGTAGCCGTCAATGTAGAAAAGGGTCGTGGTCAGGCGGTTGCGCTCAGACAAGGACCTGATGGCGGCGAGGACACCTTCCCGCAACTCAACAGCTTCCAGTTGGTCGGGAGGACTTGCTGCCTTAGAGCTGGCGGACGGTTCTGTGGCCTCGTCGAGGGGCACTGTCTCGGCGTCAGACTTCCTGAGGAAATCCACGCAGCAGTTCCGCGTTACCCGGTAGAGCCAGCCTGGAAACTTGTCGGGGTCCTGCAAATCATTCAGACTGCGCCAGGCGCGTATGAATGCGTCTTGAGCCGCATCCTGGGCGTCATGAAAGTCTCCCAGCAGGGCGTAAGCGGCGCCGTAGACGGCGTCCTGGAACAACTCGACCAACCGGCCGAAAGCTTCCAGGTCGCCGCGCTTGGCCCTTTCCACAAGGTCGCGCACCGCTGCCCTCCCGGTGCTCCAAGGTCGGTCGCACAACGCATCGCCAGTCTACCCGGCCGGCGCCCTGAGCGCCACGACTGCTCCATGAGACAAGACGGAATCGGGGGCGCAAAGGTTCGGCCAATTCTCAGAAAGCCTGTCGCGAGCCTCAGACGGGCGGGCACGGCAACCCCGCGGCGCGACGGCTACCCCATGAACGCAGTGCGAACGGCCGGTGCATCACTCGGCCGCCGACTCCCAGCCCCACGGTCTCTTCGAGCCCCGCTTGCGGCACTGGTCCGCCGCTCTGAAGCACAGCTCAAGGGAGGGAAACACGTCCTCAAGCGTCGGCGCAAGCGGCTTCCCGTCGCGCAGTGCACGAATGAACGCGCAGGTCTCGTCGTAGAAGCCGTCCACAAGGATGTGCGGCACACCTTCAGGGGACTGCTCGTCCACAACCACGGCCCCATTCTGGTGGCATTGAAGCGAGGCGCGCCCCCCGGGTCCTTGTGCGGAAGCAGCTCGCACGCGGTATCCTTCGCCGAAGAGTTCGTATGTTTCTTCCTCTGCCCCCGCAGTAGGGAAGACGTGAAGCGTTCCCGCACAGTCACCTTCGAACAGGAAGAGCGCCTCGTACCACGCGGCGGAGAGCAAGTGCCGCCTGCATATGCGGACGCGGCAGTCCTGGACTTCTCCGGCCAGGTAACGCATGGCGTCCACGGCGTGCACTGCCGTGCCCCAGATGAAATTGTCCTCGGTGCGCTTGTGCCGGAACATGGACGCACGCACAAAGCGCAGGGGGCCAACGGTCGCGGCCCATTCCCGCGCACGATTCAGAAGCGGCACGAACCGCCGGTTGACGGAGACCATGTGGGGCGTGCCCGTCTCGCGAGCGACCTCCAGCAGGCGCCTGGCCGCCTCAGGCGTGTCCCCCGGCGGCTTCTCCACGGTGCAGGGAATCCCTCGCCTGAGCAAGCGGATGCCGATCGGCGCTATAGCGGCGACAGGCATCACGCAGATGACGCCGTCCGGCCGCTCGGCATCAAGCATGGCATCCAAGTCGGCGTAGGATGCGCCAAAGCCGAAGTCGTTCTGCATCGCTCGCGCCTTTGCCACGTCCAGATCGCACGCGGCGACCAGTTCGATCTCGCCCGGATGCTCGTCACGGTATCGCGCAAGCGAAGACGCGTGAGCGTACCTTGAGTGCCCTCCCGCCCCGATAAGCACGAGCCGAATCATGGCTGCCTTTCCTCTCTCAGCCCGTTTGGCCGGATGCGGGCCGTCAGGGGTAAAGCGATCTGACGCCGCCGGGCGCGAAGCGACCTGGCGCCGCCGGGCGCGAAGCGACCTGGCGCCTTATCCTTCCTTGCAGAGGGGGCCGTAGGTGCGGATCTGGTTGACCATTCCTTTGCGGTTGCGGGGCCGGCAGGGGCGCCAGGCCGTCAGCAATATGCCAGTGCCGCCGTGACGCAGGACCGCACTTCGCCACTCGCGAACCAGTTCCGGCCTGCCGCCGGTCGCGCCCCACACCTCGAACCCTTTGCGGCGCAGGTACTGGACACGGGCGGGGCTGGCCTCACGATAGCCCCAGGGAACTTGCACAACGTCCTTGGGCGTAGTCTTCTCGGCCGCGCGGCTCTTCTCCCCGTGGCACTCCCATGCGCCCCCGATTATGGGCGAGTCCTTCCACATCACGGCGCGCAGGCCGCGCTCCTTCAACCCCGCGGCCAGCGTGCAGATTGCCCCGGCGAACTGCCGGTGCGAACGGTCGTGGTCTTCGTCCATGCCGATGTGGAAGAAGCGCTCCGGCTGACATTCGGCGATCAGTTCGTCAACCAGCTCGAACCCCAGGCGCCAGTACTCCGCGTTGTCAAACAGGCGGTTGTACGGCCTGAACCACTCGTTGTGATGATGGCGGCCGCTCTGGGCAAAGTTGAGCTTGGGCACGATCTCGATGCCGTTCTTGCGCGCGCGTTGCACCAGGCGTCTCAGGTGGCTCATAGGCAGGCTGTAGCGGCGCGCCAACTCCGGGTGCGACTTGTACTTCACCCCGTCAGCCGCGTCAATGATGAGCATGTTCATGTCCGTCTCGGCCATGGCATCCACGATCTCGGAGGCGACCTCAAGGTCGAATGGCCGCTCGCGGCCCTTGTTCACATACCAGACCGGATCGTAGTGCGTAAGGTGGATCAGGAATGCGCGAATGGACAACACCTTCTCGGCCATCACGGACCTCCTCTTCTGGGGTGACTCGGCGCACATGCACCTTCGTCTCAGGCCGGAGGGGCGCAGCATACTGGGCGCACCCATCATAGTCAAGAATCTTGCGACGGGGCCAGTCAATCGCGTTCTAACTTGCGGGGCGGCGGCCGGACGGAGATAATGCTCGGACCGGTTTCCACGCGCTCGGCGCGGGCTAACCGGCGTCGTGCTTCGGGACCCAGAAAGGAGCAAAGTGTGGAACGCGTAAAGTTGGGAGTGGTCGGGTGCGGCATAATGGGCAATCGCCACTTGAAGGCAGCGGCGACGTGCCCGGAGATAGAGACAGTTGCGGTGGCGGACGTCGTCCGGGAGAAGGCTGAGGCCTCGGCGAAGCAATTCGGGGGGCTAAAGGCTTACTCCGACGGCAAGAAGCTGATTGCCGACCCCCACGTGGATGCTGTCGTGTTCGCGACGGTCACGGCCCACAGGGACAAGCTCGTCATCGCCGCCCTCAAAGCGGGGAAGCACGTCCTGGTCGAGAAGCCGATCGCGATGAATGCGCGGACAGTGCAGCGAATGATCGAGGCTCGCGGCGACCGGGTGGCTGCGTGCTGCTCGGCCCGGCATCGCTCCTACGAGTCGGCTGAGGTGGCTCAGAACTTCATAGCCAGCGGCGCGTTGGGCGATCTGCGGGTGGTCTACTGTCGCGTGCATCAACCCGCCACCGGGACGCCGGAGAAGTCGCCCCCGCCCTGGCGGCTCAACAAGTCTATGAACGGCGGCGGCATCTTAGTGAACTGGGGCTGCTACGATCTGGACTACCTCCTCGGCATCACCGGCTGGACGCTCAAACCCTACCTCGTGCTGGCCCAGGCGTGGCCCGTCCCGCCTCGCTCCATGCCGAACGTGGCCCCCGGGTCGGACGCCGAGTCGCACTTTGCAGCCCTGATCCGCTGCGAAGGCGGCGCCATCATCAGCTTCGAGCGGGGTGAATACATGCCCGCACACGACCAGAAAGCGTGGCAGATCGTGGGCACGCACGGCTCCCTCAGCCTGATCATGACGCCTTGGGCAGCCAAGGCAATCACTCATGACGACACGAGCACCGAAAAGGGCGTGGCGACGCGCACCATCTGGCAGATAGACAAGCCGGAACCCATGCGGAAGGACATGGTCGTAGACTTCGCCGAGGCCATCGTGCACGGGCGCCAGCCCCTGACCAACCTGGAGAAGGCCCTCCTGATCCAGCAGGTCACGGATGCCATCTACAAGTCCGCCCGGACGGGCCGGGCAGTCAAGCTCAGTTAGCCACTTCTGCCGCGAAGGAATCTCCTCAAGGAGGTGCACCGTGAAATACGCGTTCATGACGTTTTCGACGCCAGAGTTGGATCTGGAACGTGTCCTCGCCCTGGCCCGCGAGCTGGGCTACGACGCCATCGAGGCGCGCGTCTCGTCCGGACACAAGCACGGGATCGAGCCGGATGCCCCGGCCAAGAAGCGGCAGGATGCCCGCCGGGCCATCGAGAAGAGCAGTGTGCCCATCTGCTGCGTGGCCACGTCGTGTCGGTTCGCCGATCCGGCCACAGCCCAGGAAAACGTTGAGCAGGCCCTGCGCTGCATAGACCTGGCCGCCGACGTAGGCTCCTCGCGCATCCGCGTGTTCGGCGGACAGCTTCCACAAGGGATGAGCCGCGAGGAAGCCGTCGAGCAGGTGGCCGGGGCGCTTGGGAAGCTGGCCGACCGCGCCCGGCAGCGCGGGGTGACCGTGTGCATGGAGACGCACGACGACTGGTGCAACCCCGCGCACGTGGCGCAGGTGATGAAGCGCGTCAACGCGCCGGCCATCGCCGTCAACTGGGACATCATGCACCCCATTCGCCGGGGCGGCGCGACCATGGACAGTGCGTTCCAGACCCTCAAGCCGTGGATCCTCCACTGCCACTTCCATGACGGGACGGCGACGGAGCCGCACCATCTCACGCGGATCGGCGAAGGCGTCATTGACCACAAGCAGGCGGTCAAGCTCTTGCAGGGGATGCGCTACGACGGCTACTTGAGCGGCGAGTGGATCAACTTCGGCCCGTATGAGGACTACCTGGCGGGCGAGCTGGCCACGATGAAGAGCTACGAGAAGTAGGTCCCCGCGAGACCGAGCGAGCTTTGCCGGCTGGTCAGTGTGCGGGCATTCTGCCGTTCTGGAACAGGCTCTTAGCCAGCGCTCAGCAGGACGATTCCGCCCACGGTCATCAGCATGCCTAATGCGATCTTGACCGTCAGTACCTCGCCGCCGAACGCCATTCCCATGAACGCGCTGAACAGCGGCGCTGTAAACGCGATGGGCATCACCTTGACCAGAGGCGCGCCCTTGATGGCGGCGTAGAAGCACAGCATGCCGGCCGCCCCGGCCACGACCCCGCCTCCGATGACCATGTAGAGCAGCGACCTTGCGCCGGCCTGCGGGATTGTATTCCACTGGGGCAGACTGGCGAGCGCCAGAACTACCAGCGCCGCGACGGTGCGCAGCGTGATCCCCACCTGGGGTGACAGGTGGCCGTAGTGCAGCCCCTTCTTCTCGAAGTACCCGCCAATTCCCCAGGCCATGGCCGTCAGCAGAGCTAAGAGCTGTGGTTTCATCTACTGCTCCCCAGTGAAAGATGTCATATGTTGCCCAACCGGCACTGCGCCGGAGAGCAAGCCGTCGCGTCAACGAGCAGGCCCGCCATGCAGTCGCCGTGCGCTGCGTGGCAGGACGGCCTCCATCAGGCATGCCGCGCGACGTTCGGCATCTCGGGCGGCCCGCCTCGCGCCTCGGTCAGCAGAGCAAGGTTGCGCGCCCGGCGCTCGCGGCCGGTAAGCAGCCCTTCCATCTCCATGAAACGGCGCACGGGCATGCCGGCGTCAAGAGACGTCACTAAGTAGAGCCACGCCTCCTCGCGCCACTCCAGTTTGATGCGGTCTGCACACTCCGTGCGCCTCGACTCCGGCCAGGTCCACAGACAGTTGCTGTTCAGCACGCGATAGTCGAGGTCCACCCGGACGACCAGCACCTCCCTGTCTGCGGACGTGGTGGCAATCACGTGCCCCGTCGGATCTATGACCGCCGCAGGCGGACGGTGCGTGGCACCCGCGATGTAGTAGTTATGCTGCCACGCATGCGACTTCAGGCCCAAAAGGCCGATGGGATCCGTCGCGTAAAGCACGAGTTCAGTCTCCTGATCTCCGAGTGCTTGCCAGCCCTCGGGGAAGGCGATGTCCCAACAGATCTGCACTCCCACACGGCCGAACTCGAGGTCGAAACCCGGGAAGTCGCGCCCCGGCGTGACGCCGTGCTCCAGCGAGCCGTCCGTCATCGTCACAGGGAAGACTTTGTGGTAGGTGCCTAACGGCCGGCCGTTCCGGTCAAGCATGACGATTGAGTTGAAGACCTGGTCGTCCTGGCGGAGGTGGACGGGGGCGGCAATGTAGGTGTGGTGCTGGCGGGCCTTCTCGGCCATGGCGGTGATCGTCCTGCCGTCAATGCGCTCGGCAACCTGCTCCGCCGTTCCGTCCGCAAACGGCGCCGAATGCTCGGGCAGGATCGTGATGTCCAGCTCCCACCCCTTCCGTTCCGCCTCGCGGGCCATCTGATCAATCATCGCCAGGCTGTCCGCGAGAATCTCCTCAGCGCTGGCCCCCTGGTGGGGAGACAGCGAACACGTACCGATCACCGTTGGCCGGGGCCCGTCCTTGCGCACACTCATTCTTGTCCAATCCTCCGAAGCTCGGGTACTGACCGGATCCGAGTTGGGTGCCAGTCATTAGGTTGGCGGTCCCGCGCAGCCATCGCCGCGAGAGCAAACCGCCGCGGCCCTTAAGCATCTGCTGCTCTCGATGACAGGCCGCCGTTGTGCACAGCCTTCACGACCAAGAAGCATCGCTTCAAGAAAGCACCATTCGGAACGCTATTTTCTTGTCGCCATCCGCTGCCGTGAAAGGTCCGACGTTCTCAAACCCAATGCTTTCGTGAAGCCGAATGGATGCCCGATTCTCTACATGCGTCTCCGAACGAATGGCGCTGGCTCCTCTCTCGCGAGCGTAGTCTATGCATGCCTTGACGAGAGCCGTCGCAAATCCTTGACGCCGATGGTCCGGGTGGACGGCAAGCCCGAGCAGCAACCACTGGGACGCGTCTTTCCGATCCTGTGCTACGCGACAAGCGCCCACCAGCCGTCCAGACATCACAGCGACGAAGATGGCGCGGGCCGCTTGGTCAGCCGAGGTAATCTCCTGGGCCAGTTTGACAGCCCGCTCTTCGATCTGGGCCTGACTGAGCGTGACCGCCCAGGAGGCCGCTCCGAGAGAGACGAGTTCCTTGGCCAGATGCGCATCGGAAGGCCCTAAGGCCTTGATTTCCATTGAGTCGATCATCGCCCAGCCCTGTCTTCTATCGGCGCCCGGGCTTCGCAGTCGCCTCTACGCAGAACAGCTCTCGGCAGCAGACGAAGCTTGCCTTCATTGCAGTGCGCTCAGAGGCTTCGTTAGCCGCCCCTGACCAGTAGGGAACCTGCCCTCTCGTCAGCCTGGCCCCAGCATATGAACTGGCAAGCACGGTTCCCAGGCCCCTTCTTCTCATGTCTTCTCTGACGTGGACGTATTCGACGTCCCACACATCTTCATACTCAGGGCTGCACGAGAGGTACCCCAGGATCTCCTCACCATCTTTGACTGCGAGGATCTCCCCCCGACCTTCCTTCACCAGCCAGCGGAACAGGTCGGCACGGCCCGGTCTCCCGGTGCGATCCTCCAGAAGGTACTCCACAAAGGCTTCCTCATCAGTCCCGGTCAACGCGACGGCTGAGCGCTCAACACACGGGACCTTGCCAAGGCACGTGCACACGAAGGAGCGCCAGCAAATGAGCTTGCCTACCTCCAATGCGGCGTTAAGCTCAAACGCCTCGAACACGCGCCTGTCCACGCTGAGGAGCCTGAACTTCTCCATCGTGCTCAGCACCCCGGCCAGAGCATCCCGAAGGAGGGCGGCATCGTAGGAACTAAACGTCACCGTCGGCGAATCAGTCTGAGGGTACTGCTCTACCAACATGACTACGTTTGCCGGCTCCGCATCAGCGTACACTTCCCGCGGAATCGGAGGGATGTTCCTGGTTAGGGCTATCAGCTCCCCAAGGAACCTGTAACGGTCCTTGCTCAGCAGCGTCGCTGCGACGGCATTCGCAACGCGCATCATCGTCGGCCAGCCTCGTCTTCGCCATGCAGCCAGCGAAGGCCGCCGGGCCATCCCTTATCCGACATCTCAAGGATCGAACGACAATAGTTGTTCAGCCTGCTTACGGCATAGGTGTGCGCGCCGCGTTGCCACACGAAGTAGTTCGCGATGGCCGCGCGGCGGAACTGGCCCGGGTTCGTGTGCGCGGCTGGGCCATGCGCTTCGACAAGGCTGGGATCGCCCATCAGATTCCACGTCGTCGCCGGTGCTCCGTCGCCGTGACAGTAGATCACGCTCGTGCTGGGATCAACCGCTCCCCACACCCCGCAGCGGTACACTTCGACAATGTCGTGGCCCGAATAGGCCTTCTGGGTGTCAGCCAAGAAGACCAGCCGGCAAGGGTATCCGGCCACCTGGTAGAGGGCACATGCAACCCTCGCCACCTCCGTGCACCAGTCCGATCCGCGGCTGATGAGCTCCTCCTCGGTCCCTCCCATCCTCATCTCATCCAGGCCCTGAGCCGTCCGTTGCCCCAGGTCCGAGCAGAACCGGCTGATGGCAGCTACTCGGTCTTCATTGGGCGCAGAGCCTTTCACGGCTGCTTTCACGCATTCCTCGAGTTTTGGTCTGGACCCCGGCTGGTACTCGATCTCTGTCGGGGTGTGCTTGGCATAGAGGTACTGCGCCGTTTCCTCGCACAGGCGAACCATATTATGCCAAAGAGCGCGATCAACAGACCCTGGAGCGTGGCAGTCCTTGCGCAGCATGATCTCATAAGTCGGGCCAAACTGCCCGATGCCCGTATACGGTGACAAGTCCATTGCTCACCTCGCGGAGAACGACTAATAGACTACTTGCAGAAGGGGCAATCTTCAACGACTTTCTCTGCGGCCCGGATCTGCGCACACATTAGTTATCTCTCGTGCTGCTTTGGGTACGAGCCAGGGGTTGATGCGCCTCGGCACCGCTCGGGCTCGCCATGAAGCCTGAGCGCGGTGAACGGTCATAATGAGATCGTCGAACGCCCCGCGTCGGCAGGCAAACCAGTCGTGTGTGTCTCGAAGGCCGAAGAAAGTCAGTTGAAGTATGTCGTAGCCATAATCCTTAAGCCATCGCGCAAAGCCAGCCTCACGCGCGATCCGCCAACCGACGGTGGCCAAACCCCGCCAGCGCCGCTTGCGGAGCTCCTCACGCCCACTGCGGCCACTGAGGTTGTCCTCCAGTTCAAGCATTTCGCGCCACCGGGTGTGAAAGAATGGCTCGTGCATGTACAAGGCTACGTGAAGCGCCGGTTGGCCATGTCTCCGAGCGTGGTCTGAAAACCTGTCATAGACCATCCGTACGAAATCAGCCCCGCGTTCGGTTCCCGCCTGGCGGACATCCAAGAAACAATGGCGACAAGCATTGGGGCATCCGGCAACATCAATACCTAGTGATGACGGCGAGGCGGGCATTTCACTTCTCTCCCCTGGCGCAGGCAACAACGCGCATCACCTGCCACAGCAATCATGCGGCAAGGGATGGCTGCCCTGTGCTCATGAGCATAGCCACGGCAATCGTGGAAATCAACCAGTGGCAGTCTGTTTGCCTGGGCACGGTGACCCAGGTAAGGAAGACATTCTGCCCCTGGCGGGCAGGGCGGGCGCGGGAACCTCCAATCGCCGGCCCGGGCGCATATGCCTGAGCCGGCGCCTTAGAGCGATTCCCGCCTGAAAGACCGCGCGGTTGAGCCGCCCGTTGCCTCAGGCGCCGAGGTCCGCCAGCACGGACTTGAGATAAGCCAGGTCCTGCGGGGCGTACCACTCCCGGTCGCCCGGCCTGGGGGCCTCGATGCAGAGGGGCCCCTTGTAGCCCGCTTTCATCAGGAGCCGGATGAACTGGCGGTTGTTGATCTCCCCTTCGCCAAGGCCTGTGGCCATGCGGCCGCGGGCGCCGCGCAAGGGAGCCGAGTTCTTGAGGTGAACGTAGTGGATCTTGCCGGCGACCAGGTTTACGGCCTCCTCCAGCGACGGGTGCTTCTCGAAGTCTATGATGTTGCCGTAGTCCAGATTCACGCCAATGGAGGGACGGTTGATCTTGTCCACGAGCTTCTTCGCGGCCTCTGCGGTGTCGTGCATGTAGACCATGTGCGTCTCGAAGCCGAAGCGAATGTCAACGCCCTTGAGCCCGTCCGCCATGGCCTGGCAGCCCTTTATCTGCCAGTCCCACTGTTCGTCGGTGGCGATGAAGGAGCCATGCTTGGTGTAGTCGAAGTATGGGATGCTGTTATCAGGGTTGTGAAGGGCGCCCGTCAGGAGGTTGACTGTCTTGACTCCGAGCCTTTTGGCGACGTGCTTGTAGAAAGCGATCGCCTCCTCGACTTCGCGTTTCCGCTCGCCGGCGTCTTCCTTGATCAGAAGCGGACCGGGGTAGCCGAACAGCACGTGCTTCAGGCCGGAGGCCTTCACGCCCTTCTCGAGCTTGTCCAGGTATTCTTCAGTGGTCTCCTCGACGCCGCTTCGCTTGCGGCGGAACTCGATCCCGTCGTAGCCCCAGTCCACGGCCTTCTGGCACATCTCGTCAACGGTCTGGCCCTGCTCACAGTAGTTCACGTGCATGATGATCGGGTACGGCATCGCTCGCTACTCCTCTCCCTCGCAAGAGCACAAGTTTGTCGAAACAGAGTCATATTCGCCAAGTCCCTGGACCGTCCCACATGCAGCCGGGACGGCCAGATTATTATGACGACTGACGCCGCCAGCGCAAGCGACTTCTCAACCGGTCATTGCGGCAGGAACCGCCTTCGCTCTGCCGTTTCCTGGCGATGCAAGCGCCCGCTGTTCCTCCCGTTGCGGAATGCGCGTTCAGTATCCCAACGTTTTCTTGACGAAGTCCCTGCTCATCTTCAGGCTATCCCTGAGGGGGCGCGTTAGCTGGAAGCCCCTTTCATGCGCAAGTTCGACCACAGCATCGCCGTTGAACCCGATTTCCTTCAATGCCCGCCGGACTGCGACGTAATCCATGTTCCCTTCACCCATCGCTTCAGGCCAGGTCCCGTCCGCCTTCTGGTCGCGGAGATGGAGGAAGACGATGCGGCCGCGGTGCCTGCGGATGAAGTCAACGGGGTCAACCCCGCCCCGAAGGAGCCAGTTGAGGTCCGGGCCGAGCTTGACGTCCGGGACCCGCGCGAGCGTCCCGCCCAAGTCGTGCAGGTTGTTCTCGACCTCGTAGGTGTGATTGTGAAGGTTGAGGACCACGCCGTGCGCTTCGCAGAGAGGAATGAGCTTTCTGAGCAGTTCCGCCTGAGCGTCCAGTTGCTCCGATGTCTTCGGTGCCGGCGTGCGGCCCACCGAGGTGCCCAATGTGCGCCCGCCGACCTTCTCCAGCAGCTCGACTGTGAGGCGCGTCTCTTCTAAGATCGCGTCGTGCTTCGTTCGATCCCACATATTGCCTCCGAACGAACAGCCGATGACGGACAGCGAGTGCTTCTTCGAGAGCGCACGGATCTTCTCTACTCCGTCGGCGGCCCTCAGGGCGTCCGGCATCAACTCGATGCCGTCGTAGCCGGCGTAGCTCATGTCCGCGAAGATCTGCTCAAGGATCGGGTAGATGTCACGCCGTTCCCGCGTTGCGGCGTACACCCAGGGGTGTGCGCCGACGACTACTTGTTGAGCCATTGATAGCCTCTCCTTCTGTTAGTTCAACTCCGGCCTGAGAAAGGGCCGGGGAAGCTGAGGGCTACCGGCAGCCCTTTTGACGGCAGAAGCGTAACGGTTTCCGGCGGCAAGTCAAGTATTCCGGGGGTGGTTTGGCGCGTCTCCACGGTCAAGCCGCGCGCGAAAAGACGCGCCCGCCTTGGCCGTGGCACCCGCTACGGGCTCTGTCCACTCAGCGTGGTCGAGCGGCCCCACCCCAGGCGAGCAAGCATCTCGGCCGCGCCCACGGGCGCCCGGGCGAGTCCTTGCATGACATGTGGGGATCTCTTAGCTCTTCGGCGAGGCTGGGCTTGCGACGCGCTGTGTTTCCGGGTAGCATTCGTAGCCTGCGTTAAGGTTGATTTCCGATAGAGCCAGCATAAAGCAGAAAGGGACGACCATGCCCGGACCAGGAGCCTTCTGGGTCGGGGAAGAGGAGAAACGCGAAGTTGCCGAAGTGCTGGAGTCCGGTTACCTGTTCCGCTACGGGAAGCTGGGCGACCCCCGGTTCAAGGCGAAGGTTTACACGCTCGAGCAGGAGGTGGCGAAGTATTGCGGCGTCCGCTATGCCGTGGCGACTTCGTCTGGCACCGCCGCGCTCCTCATCTCGCTCCAGGCGCTGGGAGTCGGACCGGGCGATGAGATCATCTGCCCCGCTTACACGTTCGTCGCCAGCTACACGTCCGTCATCGCTGCCGGCGGCATGCCCGTGCTGGCGGAGGTGGACGAGAGCCTGACCATTGATCCGGAGGACATTGAGCGGCGGATCACGCCCAAGACCAAGGCCATCATGCCCGTCCACATGCTCGGCAATCCCTCAGACATGGACGCCCTCATGGACATTGCGGGCCGCGCGGGCATTGCGGTCATCGAGGACGCCTGCCAGTCCGTGGGCGCTTCGTATCACGGGAAGAGGGCCGCCGCGATCGGCGCCATGGGCGCATTCTCTCTGAACTTCTTCAAGACCGTGACGGCCGGAGACGGCGGCGTGGCCGTCACCGACGACAAGGAGCTCTACGAGCAGGCTTTCGGATACCACGATCAAGGCCATTCGCCGAACCGTGCGGGCGTGGAGGTCGGCCATCGTCAGATCCTCGGGCTCGACTTCCGCATGAACGAACTGACCGGGGCAGTGGCACTGGCACAGTTCAGGAAGATTGACAAGATCCTCAGCGCGCTGCGCGCAAAGAAGGCCAAGCTGCGCCAGGCCATCAGCGCCGTCAGGGGCATGCACTACCGCACGGTGCACGATCCTGCGGGGGAGTGCGCGACGCTGCTGGTGGTCATCTTTGACTCCGCCGCGACGGCAGCTGGCGTGGCGGCCAAGCTCAACACGAAGACCGTCAGCCAGAGCGGCTGGCACGTCTATAGCAACATGGAGCACGTGATGCGCTACATGGCCGAGCGCGGCCAGCCACATGGCAAGGGCGCTTATCCGCACACGGACGACATCCTCGCGCGGAGCATCGCCCTCAGCGTCGGCGTGGTGGACGCCGGCCTCGGCGCAGGCTTCGGGATCAACATAGACGCCAGCGACGAGGACATCCAGCGGTGCGCCGACCAGTTCAGGCGCGCTTGCGGCCAATGAGGATCGGGAGGGGACGATGAGAGCCAAGCGACAGGAAAGCGCGCGGAGAAGGTCAGCGGTGGCGCGGCCCGCCCCCGCAGAAGGCGTCGTGCGCCCGATACAGCAGGGCGATTGGAACATGGCGTACCTCTTCCCCCAGGAAGTTGCGGCGGCACGGGCAAAGATCGGCCTCGTTATCTTGCCCATAGCGCCTATCGAGTGGCACGGGCCGCATATGACGATGGGCTGCGACAACCTGCTCGCTCACGCCTTCGCGCGCGAGCTGGCGAGGGAGCTGCAGTGCCCGTACTACCCGCCGCTCTTTATCGGCACCGAGCGCGAGCGCCCGCCGCAGATGCTCAAGTCAATCGGGTTCAAGGGCGACGAGTTCATCGAGGGGATGGACTTCCCCGGCAACTCGGTCGGCAGCGGTTATTACCGCGAGGAGGTCTTCGCCGCCGTCCTGCGGGACACGCTCAACATCCTGTTAGGCCGCATGGGATTCCGGCGCGTTCTCATCGTCAACGGGCACGGCGCCGTGAACCAGAAGGAGGTGCTCGAGCGCCTGTGCAGCGAGTTCAACGCAGGCGTGTCGCGCGGCAAGCGTGTGATGTGGGTGTACCCGGGCTTCCCGGCTGCGCTGCTCGACCAGAGCATCGGCCATGCGGACGCCGCCGAGGCATCAATGCTTGCCGCCGGCTTTCCCGAGTGCCTCGATCTTTCCAGGCTGCCAAAGGGCGGCCGGCTAAAGAGCACGGCGTTCGCCATCGTGGACGGAGAGACCTTCGACTGCTCGCCCACGCGCGACCGTACGGTGCGCGTCGAACACGACCCCCGTAAGCACACCGACGCCGAGCAGGGGAGGAAGTTCCTGGCGGACGCCGTCAAAGAGGTCGTCCGCAAGGTCAAAAGGACGCTCCTGCGCAAGTAGGCGAATGCCAGGGGGCCCATGAGCGCCTGCTGATGGCGGTTCTGCCTATTGATGGGCGTGCGGAACTGCTGCGGAGAGCCTCAGTAAGCGCCATCAATGAAGGCGTAGGCGAGGATGTGGGTGGTGACGAAGAAGGCATCTTCGAGCCGTCCCATGTAATCCGTGGGGACGACAATGGGGATGTCCACCATGTCCTTGAGCTTGCCGCCGGTCGAGGTGGTGAGGCCGATAGTGGTCACGCCGGCTTCCTCTGCATACTCGACGGCGCGCAGCACGTTGGGGCTGTTGCCGCTCCCGCTGATGGCGATCAGTACGTCGCCTTGGACGGCGAGGTTGCGGAGTGGCTCGACGAACACGGACTCGTAGCCTACGTCATTGGCCAGTGCCGTGATGGTGGCGATGCTGTCGGTCAGGCCAACCATCCGCATGCGCTTTTCGCGGCCGAGCGATGCGCCTTTCATGATGTCCACGACCATCTGGGAGGCGATGCTGGCGCTGCCGCCGTTGCCGCAACTATAGATTGTGCGGCCTTGTTCGCGGGCCCGCTGCATGGCCTGAATGGCGCGGCCGATCGCTTCCGTGTCCAGTTTCGACAGAACGTCACAGAGGGCGCTCAGGTAGGTGCGTGCGTACTCTTTCGGGGCCACTATTCTCTCTCCTGTCGCTGCTTGAGCCATAGCTCGAGTTGTCCCGGGAGTTGGTCGCGGTGGGCTGTGCCCGTGGTGGCGAGCTGCTGCACCGTGACGGAGGCCACGAGGCACCCGACCAGGGCGGCCTCGGGCAGTTGCGCTCCCGCCGCGAGGGCCAACACGCAGCCGGCCGTCATGCTGTCCCCCGCCCCCGTGGGGTCAATCTCGCAATCCAGGTGCACGCCGGGCACTTCGGTAACCTCAGGATCAGTTACGATTGCTCCCTTCTCGCCGCGCGTAGCGACGACGGGCGCCCCCACGCTCGCGCGGAGGCGTTCGAGGCCGGACTGGAGCGTCGCCAAGTCCACTTCCATGCCCGGCAGGGGGTTGGGCACATGTGCGACTTCGAACTGGTTGGGCTTGATGATGACGTTGCGGAACAGCGCGACATGCGTGCGGCTATCCGCCCAGAAGATGACGTTCGGGTTCCGGCGCGCCCGGCCGGCTATCGCGTCCCGGACCCGCTTGGTGATGACGCCGCAGTCGTCTGCCTCAACTTGGTCGGCAACGATGACGGCGTCCGCCTGCGGGATGACGGCGTCGAGCGCCTCGATGATGCGCTCTTCCAGGTCCGGCGGGGACGGGATGCGGTTCTTCGTGTCGTATCGCTGATGCTCGCCAGCCAGAGTAGGGTCCGTCATGTCCCTGGGCTTCAGGTACTGCATCGTCATCCTGTTGGGGGCGGCCAAGAGCAGATCAGTGGAGCAGCCGAGTGCACGCAGATCCTTGCGGAGGTCGTAGGCTTCGCCGTCGTCGCCCGTGAAGCCGACCGCGTGCAACTGGCCCGTCTCCAGAGCCGCCAGGTTCAACACCACCGTGCCGGCCGCGCCGGGGCTGTGGCGCACGCGCACGACCTGGTGGGCGACCTTGCCCGATTCGACGCTCCTCTCGGCGATCCCGGGATCGCAGTCGAGGTATTTGTCCAGGAAGAAATCTCCGAGGACGGCAACGCGTAGCGACGGGAAGCGCTCCGTCAGTTCGGCGAGCCGTTCGGGCCTCATGGGTTCGAGCAGTCTCATGGCGCTGCCCTCTGGATGATGCGGTCGTAGAGGGCGGGGATGGTGGCCGCGTGGTCGCCGCGGACATAGAAGCTGGTACCGCCGTCCGCAACGGTCCGCACAAGCACCGTCTTGTAGGGCCGGAAGTAGTAGGCCGGTTCCGTCTTGGGAGCCTCAGTGGTGACGTCGGCAGGGAGGTCAACCATGTCGAAGACGGCGGTGGTGAAGCGGCGTATCTGCTGGCCGCGCTGACGGGCGACATTGCGCGCCATGGCCAGGGCCTTCAGGTATACCTCGGGCCCCATGACAGCGGTGCCGAGGTTGAGGAAGACGCCGTCTTCCAGGTTGGCTATGCTTTGTGTGTAGATGAGAAAATCCGTGTAGGTCGCGGCGCCGGTGGCGGCCCCATCGAAGTTCGGGTGCTCGTGGATGATGTCCTGCCCGATGGCCACATGGACGGTCACCGGCACGCCGAGCCGGACGCCCGCTGCCAGGACGCTCGTGTTGCGCCCGGGGAACTCCTCCTTGAGGATCATCCGGCCGACCGCCTCGCCGAAGCCAATGCCTTCCTTCGAGCCGGCGGCCACGGCATCGTTGATGCGACCGGTCTCCCTCCAAAGGCCGAACTGACCCTCACTGACGTAGCGCGCCACGCTCTCGCAGGTCTGGCCGATGAGCGCCAGCTCGAAGTCGTGTATGGCGCCTGCCCCGTTGAGGGCCAGGTGAGTGAGCAGGCCCCGCGCCATCAGGTCAATGAGCAGCGGGGCGCATCCCTTGCGCAGCACGTGGGCCCCGCAGGCGAACAGGGTGGTCGCTCCCGCGTCTGCCCCCGCGACGATCCGCTCTGCGAGCACGGGCAGCGCGGGATGGTCGAAGGGCTGTCGCGGGCTCTGCGGGAAGATGAGGACCGCGCTGTCCAAGTCATGCACTCGCGCCGAGAGCGGAAGTAGCTGCAGTTGACTTCGGTCGAATTGAGGGAACGGCATTTTGTGTGCCCTCCGATCTATCCGCAAAGCCCGGAGGCGCGGGCTCAGCCGCACCGGAGATAGCGCAGGAGCGGCTCGTAATCCTGGAAGTCGGGGATCACGATGTCGGCCCCGGCGCCGATAAGCCTGTCACGCTTCCACGCGTCGGGTTTGCCGCTGCGATGTGCTTCGTCGCTGGCCACGGCGATGGCGGTGCCTCCGGATGACTTGACGTTCTGGATCTCGACGTAGCCGTCGCCGAAGCCCAGAAGCAGCGAGCCCTCAATCCGGTTCTCGCTCAGGATGTGGTCTATGACGGCCTGCTTGGAGAATTTCTTGTACTCCTTTTGCGCCCCGTAGATGTGCGGTCCGAAGTAGTGCTCCAGAGTCAGCAGCCCGGCCTCCTCTTCCACGTACTCCTGGTCGGTTCCGCTCGCCAGGTAGAGGGCGATGCCCCGGTCCTTGAGCGCGGCCAGGATATTGAGGGAGCAGGGCACCAGCATCTCCTCAGGTTTCACCTTGCCTGAGCGCAAGGCCTCGCGCCGGTGGCGGATGCGATCCATCAACCGGTCATGGTATATCTGCTTGTAGACGAACGGGTCTTTGGGCGTGCCGCCTCGCGCTTTGACCTCCTCGGCCAGACGGACCATCTGGTAAATGGTCTGCTTGCCGCAAAGCTGCATGACGTACCCGTAGCAGTAGTCGTACAACTCCTGGGGCGACTCGTCGGTGCCGGTCTCCAAGAGGACCTCCACCATCATAGGCACCATGACACCGGGCCAGCCTTCCCGGATGAGGCTCAGTGTGCCATCGAAATCGAACAGGACGTGTTGGGGCGGCGCTTTGAGTTCGGGCTCTCGGATGATCTCGATGGTCGTCTCCGGCAGAAAGTACGTCCGGCCGACGTCTCTGACGACCCTCTCAAAGTCTGCTTCCTGGTAGCCCTGGGTCATGATTGCGGAGCACCAAACCGGGGGAGCGTTTGTTATGATGGAGTCCGAACCGGGCCCGAAAGCGAGTCCGGCGATCAGAGGCCCTCTTCCGGCGCGCGACGAAACTTGGACACACAAACGGAGCCGCCTCGCAGCTCCGCTTAAGGCCATGCTATCCGCCTACCGCCCAAGTGTCAAGGCAATGTACAAGCCGGGCTCTGGGAGCCCCTTGCCTCCAAGGGCCTGTGCTGCGAAACCAATCCACTGGGCTCCTTCGTTCCGCTTGTGGCGGGCAACGTCCGAAAGGCCGCACACTTGGCACGCCAGACAGCTGCTCGGACTTCAAGGCTTTATAGACTTCGACGGAACCTGTCAAGATGTGCGCCAGGGCGGGTCGGTGGCCGAAGCATTTGTACGCACAAGGACTCCCAGCCCGACTGCAACATCCGGACGTTTGACACGGGGGCCGTCATGGATTAATGTCGCAGTGGGCTGTGCTTGATGGACAGACGTTGAGATGCCCGACGCGTTCAGCAGGTTCAGGTAGGTCGGCCAAGGCAGCCCCGCGGTTTCGTGTTCACGGCGAGAGGTAGGATCGCGGCTTTGTCGGCGAGAGTCTACATACGGGGACTCAGTTCAGAGATCGCACGGGAATCAGTCGGAGCGACGCAGAGATGATGGGCAAAGGCCTCTTGGTGGCGGTCATCGCAGGGATAGCGTACACAGTGTTCGGCGCCGGAACCGGCCTCTGTCAGAGCGCCGTGGAACTCCCGAACGGCGTGAAGGCTGTCTGGGACCTGGACAAGGCACACCGGGAGAAGACTCCCACGCGCGAGCGGGTCTGCATTAACGGTCTTTGGCGCTGGCAGCCGGCCACGGACGCCGCGGAGGCTGTGCCCACCGACAGGTGGGGCTACTTTAAGGTCCCCGCGTGCTGGCGGGGGATCACCGATTACATGCAGAAGGACTGCCAGACGCTCTACGGCCATCCGAGTTGGAAGGACGAGAAGTTAGCCGAGGTCACCACGGCCTGGTATCAGCGGGAGATCACCGTTCCCACAGAATGGACCGGCCGGCGCGTCACTCTTCACGTGGAGTACTTGAATTCCTTTGCCACGGTGTACGTTGACGGCAAGAAGACAGGCGAGATGCGATTTCCGTGGGGCGACGTGGACCTTACGTCGGCTTGCCCACCCGGCAAGCACGTTCTCAGCATGCTCGTCGTGGCCATGCCGCTCAAAGGGGTCATGCTCTCGTACAGCGACACGAACGTGCCCAAGGAGGTGAGGGGTTCTGTGGAGCGCCGCGGCCTGTGTGGGGACGTTTACCTGGACGCCGCGCCCCAGGGCGCGCGCATAAGCGACGTCAAAATGGACACGTCGGTGCGCAAGTGGGAGATCACGTTCGGCGTCGCGCTTCAAGACCTGGCGGCGGAGGGCCAGTATGCGCTTCGTGCCCAGGTCATGGACAAGGACCGCAGCGTCGGCGAGTTCACGAGCGAGGCCTTCAAGGCGACCGACCTTAAGAACGGACGCATCGCGTTCACCAAGCAATGGAAGCCCGAGAAGCTCTGGGACCTCCACACGCCTCAGAACATGTACCACGTCAATCTCTCGCTGGTGGATGCCGGCGGGAAGGTCCTGGACACGGCGCTTCCGACGCAGTTTGGGTTCCGCGAGTTCTGGATTGACGGGCGCGACTTCTACCTGAACGGGACGCGTATCTACCTGTGTGCCGTGCCGCTGGACAATGCCCAGATCGGGGCCGCGCTGGCGGACTACGGCGCTGTCCGGGAGACCCTGGTGCGGGACAAGATGTTCGGCGTGAACTTCGTCTACACGCACAACTACGGCTGCGAGCCCGGCACCCATCTGAGCTTTGAGGAGCCCCTGCGGGCCGCGGACGATGAGGGCGTGCTCGTAGCCCTTTCCCAGCCACATTTCGGCCAGTACGACTGGAAGGCGCCGGACGCCGAACAGACAAACGGCTACGCGCGCCATGCGGAGTTCTATGTGCATGTAGCAGGCAACCACCCGTCTGTGGTGTTCTACGCCATGAGCCACAACGCAACCGGGTATGGCGACGACATGCACCCGGACCAGATAGACGGAATCCAAGACCCCCGGCCGGACTGGGCCCGAAACAGCATCAAGCCGGCCTTGCAGGCGGAAGCGATCGTGAAGCGGATGGATCCGGCGCGCGTCGTCTACCACCACTCCTCGGGCAACCTGAGCGCCATGTATACGCTCAATTTCTACGTGAACTTCACCCCGATCCAGGAGATGTCCGATTGGTTCGAGCACTGGGCAACAAAAGGCATCAAGCCGTTCTTCACCTGCGAATATGGCGTGCCGTGCACCTGGGACTGGACGATGTACCGCGGCTGGTACAAAGGCGGCCGGACCTTCGGGAGCGCCCAGGTGCCATGGGAGCTCTGCATTGCAGAGTGGAATTCGCAGTTCTTCGGGGACCAGGCCTTCAAGATCAGCGAATGGGAGAAGGAGAACCTGCGCTGGGAGGCCAAGCAGTTCCGGGCGGGCAACGGCTGGCATCGGTGGGACTACCCCCACGATGTGGATGCCGCTTACGACGAGCGGTTCCCGGTCTTCGCCCAGTACTTTACCGACAACTACCGCGCCTTCCGCACATTAGGGGTCTCCGCGACCAACATATGGCAATACGGAGACTTTTGGAAGCTGCGCCAGGGCGTTGACAGGAAACGCAAAGAGTTCAAGGTTGACTGGGACAACCTGCAGCGGCCGGGGCTCAGCCCGGACTACCTGGAGGCGCCGTTCGCGTGGATGAACGCCTCCTACGAGCGTTCGGACTGGATCCCCACGGTCGCAGCGGACGCCCTGTTCCGCAACAACATGCCGCTGCTGGCCTACATCGGCGGCAAGGCGGCGGCGGTCACGAGCAAGGACCACAATTTCTGCCCGAGCGAAACGGTCGAGAAGCAGCTCATTGTGATCAACAACTCGCGTCAGACGGTGACGTGCAATTGCAGTTGGTCACTTGCCCTTCCTGAGCCGGCAAGCGGCAAGAAGGAAGTGAGCGTCGAGACGGGGCAAATGGGGCTGGTTCCGCTCAGCTTCGCCCTGCCGGCAAGCACCAAGCCCGGCAGGTATGAACTGAGCGCGACCTTCGAGTTCAGCAAAGGCGACCCGCAGAAGGATTCCTTCTTCATTGACGTCCTGCCGCGGCCGGCTGCTCTCGAGGGGGGCGCTAAGATTGCGCTCTTCGACCCAAAGGGCGAGACCGGCAAGCTGCTCAGCGCGATGGGAGTCCAGAGCCAGCCCGTGGACGCGAACGCCGACCTGTCCGGATACGACACCTTCGTCGTAGGCAAGGCTGCCCTGACGTTGGACGGCCCGGCGCCGGACATCCACCGTACGGCGGACGGCCTGAAGGTGATCATCTTCGAGCAGACCTCGGAGGTGCTGGAAAAGCGGTTCGGGTTCCGCGTGGAGGAGTACGGACTGCGGTGGGTCTTCAAGCGGCTGCCAGATCACCCGCTTCTGGCCGGCATCACCGAGGAGAACCTCTGGAACTGGCGAGGCGACGCAACGATCCTCCCGCCGCGCCTCAAATACGAAAAGCACCCATATACCGGCGAACCGATGGTCAAGTGGTGCGACATCCCCGTCAGCCGGGTTTACCGCGTCAGCAACCGCGGCAATGTGGCTTCCGTCATCATCGAGAAGCCGGCGCGCGGCGATTTCATGCCTGTCCTGGACGGTGGCTATAGCATCCAGTTCAGCCCCCTCATGGAGTACCACGAGGGGAAGGGCATGGTGCTGTTCTGCCAGATGGACGTAACAGGCCGCACCGAGAGCGACCCCGCGGCGGAGATGCTGGCCCGCAATATCCTCCAGTACGTCTCGGCATGGAAGCCGGCCGCCGTCCGGAAGGTCCTCTACGTCGGCGATCCTGTCGGCAAGAGCCATCTCGAACGTGCAGGCCTTTCCCCAGGCACCTACGAAGGCGGGAAGCTGTCCGCTGATCAAGTCTTAGTCGTAGGATCTGGCGGCGGGCAGAAGCTTGCCGCCAGCGCACCGGCCGTCGCTGACTTTCTGAAGGCAGGCGGGAACCTCCTGGCCGTCGGGCTGGAGGAGCAGGAAGCGAACGCGTTCCTGCCGACGAAGGTCGGCATGAAAAAGGCGGAGCACATTGCCGCCTACTTCCCGTCCTTTGGCAAGGGCTCCCTGCTGGCAGGTGTGAGCCCGGCGGACGTGCATAACCGCGACCCGCACGACTTCCCCCTCATCTCGGCCGGCGCCACGGTCATCGGCGATGGCATTCTCGCCAAGGCGCAGAACGACAACGTCGTCTTCTGCCAGCTGGTCCCGTATACGATTAGCAGCGCGCAGGGGGCGGTGGCTTCATCCGTAGTGAACGCCGACGACGCCGTGGACGGGAAGCAGAGCGCTCTTGTGGCAATGGGCACGACGACGCAAGCAGGCGCGCAGTTCGGGACGCAGGTAAAGGTGGTACCACAGGTCGGCCAGACCTGTACGTTTGCTGCCTTCGTCAAGGGCGTGGGCGTGCCCGTCACGGTGCACCTGGAGGTGGAGCGGGCCGGCAGGCCCTGGGATCGGGCCGTCAAGGCCCCGGACGTCCTTGTCCCCGCGAATGAGTGGACGGAGATTCACACCACCTTCAAGGTCGACAAGCCCTTCCCGCAGGGCTGGCAACCGTACATTGCCTGTGCGCAAGACGGCGCCCGGTTCAGGGGCGACATGTTCCGACTTTACGAAGGGGAGTATGTCCCGTGGAAAGCCCCTGCTCAGGGAGCACAGGCAGTTCCGGCAACCGCTAAGGAGCCGCCGAACCTGATCACGAATCCGAGCTTTGAGAAAGGGCTCGAGGGGTGGTACTTTAACTACGGCGAGCAATACAACCTCAGGCGGACCTTCCGGCGGGCTTCCTTCCTCATGACGCGCCTGCTGGCCAACATGGGAGCCGCCGGGTCAACCCCCGTCCTGGATCGCTTCCACAGCCCGGTGGACACTGCCAAGGCCGAGAAGCGGTGGTTGGACGGCTTCTACCTGGACACGCCGGAGGAGTGGGACGACCCTTACCGATTCTTCTGCTGGTAGGCCTCACGGCGGCCCGGCGGCCAACAGTGTACGGGGCGGAGGGAGACCCCGGCCCACACCAATGCCTGCTGTGTCCTCATTCACGGGGAACAGACAGATCAAACAGCCGTCGGAACCGGCCTCCGGGCATGCTCATTGAGGCGCGCCCTCCACATGGAGCCGTGGAATCCTCGCGAAACACGACGCAGGTCAGAATGCACGTATGAGCCGGCTCCTCTGGGATCGCGATGCGGTGGGTTCTGACGCAAGGCGAAGCCGATGGGCATCCTCGCAAACCACGCGCACCTGATGCCTCCGTCGCTGGAAGGTAGTTGGTGGCCAGAAGGGGGTCCAGATCTGTTGCTCAAGCATCTGGACGCCTGCGGGATAGACAAGACGGTTGTCTTCCCGCCGTTTGCGCATCAAGTCGGCAACAGCATGAGGTGTGCGAACCTCTGGGCCCTTGAAACGGTGAAGAAGCACACCGATCGCTTCATCCCCGCCGGCACCGTATTTCCCCTGGCAACTGATGTGCTCGAGATCCTGCACATTCTCCACGATGAAGGCGTCAAGTTAGTCAAGATCCATCCCTCCGTAGACCTCCATGATATTGCCGCACCCGGGGCAGCGCAGCTCTATACAAGGGCCGAGGAACTCGGTATCATCCTCGATTATCACACAGGTTCACACGGGACTCGCCTCTCGCTTGCGACTCCTCAGAAGTTCGACGATCTGGCGTGGGATTACCCGAGGCTCAAGCTTGTGTTTGAACACATTGGAGGCAGAACCTATTTTGAGGAGTTCGCCGCAATTCTGGCAAACCATCGAGGAAGGGCACTTGGCGGCTTGACAAGCGTATTCGACCAAGAGAAGAACTGGATGTGGTACCTTGGCCAGCAAAGGGTTGAGGAATTGATAAGATGCGTTGGCGCAGGTAACTTCATCTTCGGCTTAGACTTCCCATGGAACTCGCCAGAAGACAACAGACGGGACATTGAGACGATCAGGTCTCTGGACATTTCAGAGCGGGATAAGGAGCTGATACTTGGCGGCAATCTCGCCGGCCTGTTAGGGACGTAGAGGTGGGGCTGTAGGAACCGCCCAGGCCAGCCGATTCGGCGCACGGGCTCCCCATTGCGCCAGATGAAGAACGCGATCAGACAGACCGGGCCGACGTCCCTGACGATCGCGCCGAGGACCACTGGGGTGAAGGTCATGCCCGAGGAGGCGCCTCGGAAAAAGGAGAAGACGAGCGACGGCACGAGGAGGGAGCAGAAGAAGAGCAGCTCCAAGAGTCGCTCGTTGCGGCTCGACACTGTCCACGTGGCCTCTTCCGGTCTGAGACTGCCAGTCCCTATGGGCGCTCATCTCCGAGGCGGTGCAGTGGGACGGCGCGCCGCCGATGTCCGTGAAAAGCATCGAGATGTTCGCTGGACCTGCCATAAATTCGCACCCCTCAGATCTCCGACGGCGCAGCGTACATCAGTCGCAACGAAACACTTCTCCGCAAGGCGCCTGCTAAAAAGCGTGGGCGGCCGTAGCTTCGATTATGCGTATCATCGTCGCCGGGTAAACGCCCAGCCATATGAGCGCCAGCGTGAGCCCGCAGAGCGCAACCCCTCCCGTGAGGGACAATGAGGGCACAACGAGCGACGGTTCCCTCAGCGCCCCGGACGCAGGCTCCTCTGAGCGCGCGTGCCTGTACAGAACGATGACGACGCGCAGGTAGTAGAAAAGCCCGATGGCACTGTTGATCACAAGGATGACCACCGGCAACCACAGGCTCGACCGGACGCCCGCCATCAGGACGTAGAACTTCCCTACGAAGCCCGCTGTCACCGGGATCCCTATCAACGAAAGCAGCATGGCCGTGAACACGCCCGCCAGCCAGGGCCTGCGCCAGGCCAGACCGCGGTAGTCATCCAGTGCCTCCGCGTCTCCCTCCTTGCCCGAAAGGGCGGTCACGACACCCCAGGCGCCCAGTGTGGTCACGAAGTATGCAACCAGGTAGTAGCCGGCCGCCGCGATGGCCAGGGGCCCGCTTGCCAGCAACGCCACCAACAGGTAGCCCAGGTGCGCAATGGAGGAGTATGCGAGAAGGCGCTTCACGTTGTTCTGCAGCAGCGCAAGCAGGTTTCCGCCGAACATTGACGCGATGGCTATCAGCACAAACAGTAATTGCACAGGGCCGTAAGCGTGCAGGTGGAGGAAGCTGCAGTAGCGCAGCAAAAGGGCGAACACCGCGCCTTTGCTCACGGTGGCAATGAACCCCGACACGGGCGCTGGCGCGCCCTCGTAGACGTCGGGCGCCCACAGGTGAAACGGGACGAGCGCCAGTTTGAACCCCACCCCCACGAGCATCATCGCCAGGCCCAGCAGAACCAGCTCGGACTGCACCTGGCCACCGGCCCTAAGGCGCGCACCAATGGCCAAGAACTCCATCGTGCCCACCCCGGCATAGACCAGCGCCATGCCGAAGAGCAAGAACCCCGCAGAGAATGCCGCCAGAATCAAGTACTTGATGCCCGCCTCGACGCCCAAAGGCCCCTCTCGCTCGTAGGCGATCAGCGCGTAAAGGGAGACGCTCAGCATTTCCAGACCCAGGAGGAAGGAAGCAAAGTGGCTGCTCGCCGCCAGGGTGGTTGCGCCCGTCGCTGCCAGAACCAGAAGGATGTAGAACTCCTCGGGCCGCCCGGCGCGCCCTTTCAGGTACGCCCGAGCCTGCAGAGTCACCACGAAGGTTGCGCCGATGATCAGGCCCATGAAGAACAGTGCGTAGCCATCAACGACGACGAGCGACGTCACCTGCTGTGGCGCCAGCGCGGCCACGCCGAGGACCGAAGCGAAGCTCGCCGCCAGGCCGGCAAGCGTCAGCCCCACAGTCAGGCCATGGCTCCGGCGAAAGGCCAGCACCAGCATCACCGCCGCCGCGGTCACCGCCGGCAGTATGATGGGCAGGAGCAGGACGAGATCGGCAGCCCTCATGGCCGGCCCCCGGGGGTTGTTGCTGATGGGGAGGCCGGCTCCGGCTTGACCTCGATCGGTGGAAAGCCTGCCTCAGGCGGGGCGGGTGCCGCCGCGGCCGCTGAAGTCTCACGCATGCCGTCCAGCGCGAGCCCCGCAGTGCCGAGCACAGGCTTCGGGTAAAGCCCGATCCAGGCGATTGCGATCATGAGCGCCGCCGACACGGCTGTCTCCCGTGCCGAGCAATCCGCTATCTTCCAGCCCTCTTTGTTGGGCCCGTGGAAGGTGACTTGCACCATCCGCAAAGCATATGTGGCAGAGGCAATGATGCCCAGCACGGCCACGGCCGCCAGCGGGATGCTCACGCGCCACGTCCCCAGTAGAACCAGGAACTCGCCGATGAAGTTTCCCGTCCCCGGGATCGCCATTGACGCGAGCGCAAGGAAAAGCCCTACGCCCGCCATGCGCGGCGCCGTGGCCCACAGGCCTCCCATCCTGCTGATGTCCCGCGTGCGGATCCGTTCCTGAAGCGCTCCCACAAGGAAGAAGAGCCCGCCGGTGCTCAGGCCGTGGGCCACCATCTGAACGAGCGCGCCCCGCGTTGACAGCGCGTTCCAGGCGAACACCCCTAACAGGACGAAGCCCATGTGGCTGACGCTCGTATAAGCCACGAGGCGCTTCAGATCCGTCTGCGCGAAAGCCATCAGCGCGCCATAGAGGATCCCACAGACTGCGACTCCCATCATGATCGGCGCCAAGCGGTGTGCCGCCTGTGGGAAAAGCGGGACCACGAACCGGAGCATCCCGTAGCCCCCGGTCTTCAGGAGCAGCCCCGCCAGAATCACGCTGCCGGCCGTGGGGGCCTCGGTGTGAGCGTCGGGCAACCACGTGTGAAGGGGCGCGGCGCCCAACTTCACCATGAAAGCTGCGAAGAACCCCAGCATCAGCCACACGGCGGTCATCTGCCCCATCGGCGTCCCGAGAAGCGCCGTGTAGTCGAACGTGTAAATGCCCGTATGCCGCCCGTGGACGAAGTAGAGGCCCAGGATCCCAAGCAGCATGAACAGGCTGCTCAATTGCGTGAAGATGAAGAACTTGACCGCCGCCGGATGTCGCCCCTCGTGACCCCAGATGTCAATGAGGAAGTACATCGGCACCAGCATTAGTTCCCAGAAGAAATAGAACAGGAACAGGTCTATGGCCAGGAAGACACCCGTGATGCCGGCCAGTACCAACATCAGGTTCAGATAGAAGAAACCTGCATGCTCGCGCGTCTCGGTCCACGAAGACGCGACCGCCATTATCCCCAGGAAGGCGGTCAGCAGCACAAGCACCACGCTCAGGCCGTCCACGGCGAGGTGAAAGCTGATGCCGAACTGAGGTATCCAGGTCCACTTCAATTCTCCCCGCCAGATGCCGTCGCCTGCGCGTGCGGCCCCGCTGAACCGCTGTCCCCAAAGCACGACGGCCAACACAAGCTGCGCCGCTGCCGCCAGCAGCGAGATCCAGCGCGGCCACGACTCGCTCCAGCGGCTTAACAACAGCGCCAGCACGCCCCCGGCAATGGGCAGCACGATGAGCCAGAGCAGCATCATCAGAGCACCAGGATCCAGATGGCAATCACCCCGCCCATGACGATGACCATCGCATACCAGCGCACGTGGCCGGTCTGCGTCCGCCGCAACGCCGCGTGCGCGGCGACGTTGAGCTGCGCCATCGCCCGGCTGAAGGAGTCAATGAAGTCCGCTTTGTTGGCGCGCGCCGCCCAGACCAAGGGCCGCACGAAGAGCCTGTCATATGCCCAATCGAAGCCCCAGCCGGCCAGCCACAAGCGGTGCAACCGCGCCCCGGCGAGCGTCGCGGTCCAGCGCTCGACGTGCTGCGGTCTGTGCAAGAACAGGTAGTAGGCCACGAGGACCCCTAAGACGGACGCGACGCCGGCGACCACTTGCAGCGCCGCCTCCGTGCCTGCCGTTTCGTGTGCAGCCGCTGGCGGCAACACGACGTTCAGGAAGTCCGAGAAGACCCGCACGTTGCCCAGTGTCTCGGGCACTTGGACGGAGCCTCCCACAATGCACAGCACGGAGAGCGTCGCCAGTGGGACTACCATGCAGATGCCCGGTTTCAGGCGCGGCTTCTGTCGCAGCTCGCCGAAGAAAGTCAGGAAAACCATGCGGAAGCTGTAGACGGACGTCAAGAGCGCCCCGGCCAGCCCGGCCGCCCAGAGCCAGCGGCTGCCCGCCCCCGACGTCCAAGCGCTCGAGAGGATTGCATCTTTGCTATAAAAGCCGGCAGTCACCAACGGCAGCGCGGACAGCGATGCTGCCGCGATGAGGAAGGTCAGGAAAGTGCCAGGCAGCTCCTTGCGCAGGCCGCCCATCTTGAACATGTTGTGCTCCCGGTTGAGCCCCAGGATCACGACGCCCGCGCCAAGGAACAAGAGCGACTTGAAAAAGGCGTGCGTCATCAAATGGAAGATTGCCGCCGACCACGCTCCCACGCCCAGCGCCAAAAACATATACCCGATCTGGCTGATCGTGGAATAAGCCAGAACCCGTTTGATGTCCGACTGCGCCAGCGCGGCGAATCCGGCGTAGAGCAGCGTCACCGCGCCGATGACGGCCACGGCCATCTGCACGGGTGGCGCAAGCGCGAACAGGACATGCGCCCGCGCGATGAGGTACACCCCGGCGGTCACCATCGTCGCCGCGTGGATAAGGGCGCTCACCGGCGTGGGGCCGGCCATTGCATCCGGCAGCCAGGTCTGCAACGGGAGCTGCGCGGACTTGCCCAGGGCTCCGCCTAACAGCAGTGCCGCCGCCGCAACGGCAAAGCCCGAACCGGCCCCCCACTGCTGTGAGGCACGCTGCATGAGCGCCTGTATCTCGGAAGTGCCCAGGTTCGTGAAGAGGAGCAACAGCCCCGCGGCCATCGCCGCGTCGCCGATGCGCGTCACAATGAACGCCTTGCGCGCCGCGCGGCCATTGGCGGGGTCAACGTACCAGAATCCGATCAGGAGATAGCTGCACAGGCCCACCCCTTCCCACCCGAGGTAAAGCAGCAGGAGGTCGCCGGCCAGCACCAGCGTCAGCATCGAGCCGACGAAGAGGTCCATATAGCAGAAGAACCGGTTGTACCCTTCGTCACCGGCCATGAACTGGGCCGAATAGAACAGGATCAGGAATCCGACGACGCTCACAACGAGCGACATGACCACTGACACCGGGTCCAGGTATAGCTCAATCTGCGGCCCGAAGCCTGCCGCGCCGACCCACTGCCAGAGCACCTGCGTCCAGGCATTCCCGGCGGGCGGCGAAGCGAGGAAACTCGTGTCAACCAGCACGGCCGCTATGGCCGACAGCCCTACGGAACCGGCGCCCACCGCAGCAACGCCCATGCGCGACAGGCGCCGCCCGAATAGCGCCAGCACCAGGAAGCCGGCGAAGGGCAATGCCGGGACCAACCACAGCAGCTCAAGCATCTCATCCCCTCATCTTGTCCGCCGCGTCCACGTCCAGCGTCTGGAAGCGGCGATGAAGCTGCAACACCAGGGCCAAGCCCACGCAGACCTCAGCCGCGGCCATCGTCAGGATGAAGAAGAACATCACCTGCCCGTCCGCCTGCCCCCACCGCCACCCGGCCACCACAAATGCCAGCCCCGAGGCGTTCAGCATGATCTCGACGCACATCAAGGTGAAGACCACATTGCGGCGCACCATGACGCCCAGGGCCCCCAGCGCGAAGAGAACTCCTGCCAGCATGAGGCCGTGCTCTACGGGCACCGTTACCATCACGGGCCTCCTCCTTCAGACGGCGGTGTGCGCCGGCCCAGGTGATAAGCACCCAACAGGGCGGCCAGCAGCACCAGCGACGCCAGCTCAACGCCCAACACGTAGGGCCCGAAGAGCGCTGCGCCTACCTGGCGAGGCTCCACGACGCCGCCTGCAGGCGCCGGCCATCCCACACAGGTCAGGACGTACACGACCTCGGCCAGCAGGATAAAGGCGAGGATTCCCGGCCCGCGCCACATGCGCGGTTTCAGCCACTGGCGTTCCTGCTCCGTCGCCGCGCGCCCCAGGTTCAGCAACATCATTGCAAATACGAAGAGCACCATGATCGCGCCGGCATAAATCAACACCTCCAGGGCTGCCACAAAAGGAGCGCCCAACCCGAAGAAGATCACTGCAACGGCAAGGAGCGACACGATCAGGTAAAGCAACGCATGCACCGCATTGCGCTCGATGATGACCATCGCCGTCGAAGCCACTGCGATGAGCGCCGATACGTAGAAAACCGCGTTCATGGCACCTGTCTCGCCCTCTGCGACCTTAAGGCATCAGGCCGCGCAGGTCTACGGGCGGCTCCTCGTTCTCCGCCTCCCCTTTGTCCTTGCCGCCGACCTTCACTCCGGCAACGCGCCAGTAGTTGTAGTCCGGATACTTCCCGCACCCGCTGATCAGCAGGTCCTCTTTCTCATACACGAGCTTCCGGCGGTCATACTCACTCATTTCGAAATCCGGCGTCAGTTGAATGGCGTACGTCGGGCAGGCCTCCTCGCAGAAGCCGCAGAAGATGCACCGCGAGAAGTTGATGCGGAAGAACTCCGGATACCGCCGGCCCGTCTCGTCTTCCGCGGCCTGAAGGGCGATGCACGAGACCGGGCACACGGCCGAGCACAGGTAACACGCCACGCAGCGCTCCCCGCCGTCCGGGTCCCGCGAAAGGATGATGCGCGCCCTGAACCGCGGCGGCATGTACGGCGCTTGCTCCGGATACTGGACTGTGATCCGTTTGCGGAACAGGTGCACGAAGACAAGCCACAAAGTCCTGAATAAGCTGAACATAATACTCCCTCATTGGCTGACTACAAGGAGGACCCCGCCGGTTGCCACGACGTTCAGGAGAGCCAGCGGAAACATGACCTTCCAGCCGAACGACATGAGTTGATCGTAGCGCGGACGCGGCAGGGAGCCGCGCACCAGGACGAACAGGCAGATGAAGAACAGCGTCTTCAGGATGAACCACGCCAAGGGCGGGAGCACCGGCCCGAGCCACCCCCCAAAGAACAGCGTCACGGTCAGCGCGCAGATGACGGTGATCGCGATGTACTCCCCCAACAGGAACATGGCGAACTTCAGCCCTGAATACTCCGAATGGTAGCCTGCCACCAACTCGTTCTCCGCCTCCGGCAGATCGAAGGGCAGCCGGTGCGTCTCGGCTATGCCTGCGATGAAGAAGATCAGCAGGCCCAGGGCCTGCGGGATGCAGAACCACATGTCCTTCTGCCCCTCGACGATGTCGGTCAGGTTGAACGACCCGGCCATCAGGACCACCCCCATCACTGACAAGCCCATGAACACCTCGTAGCTCAGGAGCTGGGCCGCAGACCTCATTCCCCCCAGGAGAGAATACTTGCTGTTCGACGCCCATCCGGCCAACACTACGCTGTAGACGTCCATCGCCGACATAGCCAACACGAAAAGCAGGCCGATGTTCAGGTCGGCCACCACGACCCCCGGCGCAAAGGCCACGACCGCGAGAGCGAGCAGCGTGGCCACCACGATGATCGCAGGCGCCAGCACAAAAACCGGCCTGTCCGCAAAGTCCGGAACCCAGTCTTCCTTAGTGAATATCTTCAGCATGTCCGCCACGACCTGAAGGAGCCCCAAAGGCCCCAGCCGGTTTGGGCCCCAGCGCTCCTGCCACATCGCCAGCAGGCGGCGCTCCGCCCACACCAGCGTAGCTGCCAGCGTCAGGACAGCAGCCAGTAGCACTACGATGATGACCAACTCCCGCGCAGCCGCGCTCATTCGCTTCCTTCCTTCCGCGCCTCGACCTTGCCGCTGCGCCACATCTTGCCCCACCGCCCCCAAGCCAGCCCCTCGGTTCCCTTGAGGCCGGCAGGCAAGCCCGCAATTCCCTCTGGCAGACTCGGCACGACTTTGACCGGAAGCCGTCGTGCCATGCCGGCTGCAGACACCTCCACCTCCTCTCCGGCGCTCACTCCCAGGCTCCCTGCGTCGTTCGCGCTGAGCGCCACATACGGCGTCGGGGCGAGCTCAGCAATGCCTGGCGAGAGGATGCTCAGCTCCTCGGAGCCGAAGATGTGGTGCAGAGGCACGACCAGCCATTCCCCCTCCCTGCGCCGGAATGCGTCGGGCACCCGAGTGAAGTAGACTATCTTCGCGTCCTTGTCAACCTCGATCATGCGCTTGCCGGGATCGCCCCCTTTCAGCGGACCCCCGACCTCGGCCTGGTATCTGCTGAAGGCTTGCACAGAGTTCCAGCCCGGCGCCCACAAGCGCGGGATCAAAGCCGGAGGCGGCACGCCGTGGTAACCTTCCATCGAGAATGCAAGCGCCGAATCGTTGTCCCCAGGCGGCGGGGGCTCGTGCACTGTGATGTTCGCCGTCATGGCCGTTCGTCCACTGTAACGGTGCGGCTGCCGCGGAATCTTCAGCCCGGCCACTCGGAACCCCGCTGACGGTGCAACCTCCGCCGCCGCGCGAAACGCGGGCATGGCTTCAGCCAGCGCCGCCGTGACGTCATCCAGAGTCTCCCACGCGCCCGCCTCCGCCCGGCCCGCTGCCGCCATCATGTCGCGCAGCCACTTCCAACTCTCCTGCACGTCCTCCGCCGGCGCCATCACCTTGAAGAAGCGCTGCGCGCGTCCTTCGTTGTTCACCAAAGTGCCGTCCGCCTCCGCAAAGGTTGCCGCCGGGAAGACCACTTCCGCCTTCCGAACGGTCGCATTGACCAGATGATCCAGCACGAGCACGTGCTTGGCCGTCCCCAGGAGAGCGTCAACCGTCGCGGCGTCTGCACGGCGGTAGAGGTCGTTCTCGAGGATGGCGACTGTATCAGCGGCCCCGCTGCGCAGGGCCTCGAGCGCCGCCTCGATGCTGCCCCCGCCCATGAGGGCCACACCCAAAGTGTTGCACTCCGGCATCGTGAAGCAGAGCGCGGCCTCTTGTCCGCATGCGCACAGAGCCCAGGCCACATTCGCCGCCGCGTGCATGACGGCTTCGCTCTCGCACCCCACGCCCGACAGCACGAGCGGTGAGTCGGCCCGCTTCAGCGCGGCGGCGACGGTTTCCGCCTTCCGGCGCAGTTCCTCCGGCAGGCCCGGCGCGTCCGGAGCGTTCGGATCGAGCACGTGCGCCATCGCAAAACCCAGTCGTGCGAGGTCATCCGGCGCCGCGTAATAGGTCCCTGCCGCCATGTCGTCCAGCTTGGTGCTGTGCGGCGTCGCCATGTACAGGTCAGCTTTTATCGGCCTCGCGGCCTCCAAGACGGCTTCCGGGCCGGAGACCGTTCCGGGCACGGCCTCCTCTGCCTCCCGGACTGCAGCGTCATCCCAAGCCGGTATCTGCAAGGCCCGTGCGATCTTTGCCCCCTTCTGCAGCAGGTCCCAGCGCAACGCGAGGGCCAGCATGGGGGCTATGTTCGTCACGTCCTCACCCAGGATGAGGGCCGCATCGGCCCCGGCGACATTCTGCAGGGACGGGGTGCGCACTGGCCCCTTGCGCAGGATCCCCAACGCCGTAGCTGTGAGGGAACAGTCACGCTCGGACATGCCCTGGCAGAAGCGCTCAGGGCCCACGAGCGCGCGCAGGGCAAAGTTCGCCTCAACCGACGCGCGCGGCGATCCTATCCCCACAATGCCTTTGCTGTTGCGCAGAATCTCGCCCGCATAGTCCAGCGCTTCCCGCCGGCCGGCAAGCTCTGCTGTCGCACCTTCGCGCCGGACCATGGGCCGACGGATGCGGAGTTCGTTGTTGACGAACTCGTAGCCGAACCGTCCGCGGTCGCACAGAAAGAACCCGTTCACCTCCCCGCTGTAGCGGTTCCGAATGCGCCGGAGCATGCCGTACCGCTCGCCCGGAATAGTGTTGCACCCGACGCCGCAGTGCACACAGATGGACGGCGCCGTCTGAAGGTCCCAGTTCCGGGTGAAGTGCCGCTTGAAGGTCTTGTCCGTGAAGACTCCTGTCGGGCAGACCTCGACCAGATTCCCGCTGAACTCGCTTTCCAGGACGCCGTCCCGGTGGCGCCCGAAGTAGACATAGTGGTGGCTGCCGAAGACGTCGAAGTCGCGGCCGCCCGCAAAGTCCCGGTAGAACCTTACACAGCGGTAGCACGCGATGCAGCGGTTCATCTCGTGGTCCACGAAGGGGCCCAGGTACTGGTTCCGGTGCGTGCGCTTCGTGAAGCGGAACTCCCGGTAAGTGTGCCCGGTCATGACCGTCATGTCCTGGAGGTGACATTCGCCTCCTTCGTCGCAGACCGGGCAGTCGTGCGGATGGTTCACCATCACGTACTCGATGACGGACTTGCGGAACGCACGAGCTTCCTCGTCCTCAATCGAGATGCGGGTCCCATCCGCCGCGGGCGTCATGCAGGACATGACAATCCTGCCGCGCGTGTCGTGCTCATCCTTGAACTGCTTGACGGCGCAGAGGCGGCACGCCCCCACCGAGTGCATTGCCGGATGCCAGCAAAAGTAGGGTATGTCGAATCCCAGCGTGAGGCAGGCGTGCAGCAGGTTCTGCCCGTCTCTCACCTCGTAAGGCTGGCCGTCTATGTAGATCGTGGCCATCCGCGCTACCTCCACGGGCAGCGTTTCTCGCGAATGTGGGCCTCGAAATCCGGCCGGAACCACCTCAGCGCGCCCCGAATCGGCTCCATCGCCCCGGGCGCCAGGTAGCAGAAGGTGTACCCGGGGCCTAAGAATCGCGACTGCAGCTCCAGCCTCTCCAGGTCGCCATCACGCCCCTCGCCCTGCTCGATGGCCCCAATGGTTTGTGCGGTCCATGGGAGGCCGTCCCGGCAGGGCGTGCACCAGCCGCACGACTCGCGCGCGAAGAACGCCTCCAGGCTGTAGACCATGCCCACGGGACAGGTCTTGTCGTCAAGGACGACTATGGTGCCCGTGCCCAATCGGCTGCCCACTCTCTGCAGAGCGGTGAAGTCCATCTTCACATCGAGGTCCTGATCGGTGATAAACTCCGTCGAAGCCCCACCGGGCAGGAGCCCCCGCAGCCGATAGCCCCCTTGCATGCCGCCTGCGTGCTCTTCCAGGATCTCGCGCAGCGTTGTCCCCATGGGAAGCTCCCAGAGCCCCGGCCGCTTGACTCTTCCGCTCACACCATAGAGCTTTGTCCCGCCGTCACCGGGCGTAAGGCTCAGGCCGTTGAACCACGCCGCCCCCTTCCTGACAATGTGCGGCACGTTGCAGATGGTCTCGACGTTGTTCACAACCGTCGGCTTGCCCCAGAGGCCGGACAGCGTCGGGTGAGGCGGCTTGGTGCGTGGTATCGCTCGTCGGCCTTCTAAGACGTTTAGCATGCCGAGCGCTTCGCCGCACATGTAGCGCCCGGCGCTCACATGGAGCCCCATCTGAAGGTCAAAGTCCGTGCCGAGGATGCGACGGCCCAGGAAACCCGCCTCATAGGCCTCCGCGATGGCCTTTTCGAGCGCCCGCGCCGCCTTCCTGTACTCCCACCGTACGAAGACGTAGGCGAAGTCTGCGTAGGTGGCGTAAGCGCAGAGCATAGTGCCTTCGATCAGTTGGTGAGGGTTGCGCTCCATCAGCAAGCGGTCCTTGAACGTGCCCGGCTCCATCTCGTCCCCGTTGACCGCCACGTAACGCGGCTTGGGCACGTCCCTTACTGACGGGACGTAGCTCCACTTGGAGCCCGCGGGGAAGCCCGCGCCGCCTCGCCCCAGGAGGTTGGCCCTCTTCACCTCCTCCAGAACGGCTTCCGGCGTCATTTGTGCAACCGCCTTCCGCAGGCCCTCATAGCCGCCGAGCGCCTCATACTCCTCCAAGGTCAGCGGCTCGCCGTCCGGCCGCATCCCTTCTGTGAGCGGCCTTTCCATCAAGCCTTGTCCCTCTGATATGTGGCAAGGATGCGGTCTATCTCGTTGGGGTTCAGGCCGCCGTACAGCTCCTCGTCTATCATCATCGCGGGCGCGCGGTCGCAGGCGCCCAAGCATGCCACGGGCAGGAGCGTGAACAGCCCGTCGGCCGTCGTCTGCCCCGGGCCGATGCCCAAGCGCGCGCTCAGATGCTCGCGCACCTGGTTGTAGCCCATCACCCAACAGCTCACGCTGTCGCAGAGCAGTATGACGTGCTTGCCGACCGGCCGACGGAAAATGAGGCTGAAGAACGTTGCAACGTTGTCAAGCTCATCCGGCGTCATCCGAAGGATTTCGGCAGTCTCCCGCAGAAGCTCGTCGGAGACCCATCCCCGGTGCCGCTGCACGATCTGCAATGCATCAAGGCTCGCCGCGGCCCAGTGTCCGCTCCGCTCGGTCTCTTCCTCTATCTCCCGTCGCTCTTCTTCCGTAAGCACCCCTGCGCCCTTTCCATGCTTACCTGTCCACGTCCGACAGCACATAATCAACGCTGCCGAGGATCGCAATCAGGTCGGCGAGCATCCAGCCCCGCGCGATCATCGGCACCATCTGGATGTGCGGGAAGGACGGCGTGCGAATGCGCACGCGGTACGGCATTGTGCCCCCATCGCTGATCAAATAGTAACCGTTGTTGCCTTTGGAGGACTCGATCCCGAAAAACGCCTCGCCCGGCGGAATGACCGGCCCCCAGCTCACGCTCAGGAAGTGCGCGATGAGCGTCTCGATGTCGTGCATCGTGCGCTCCTTCAGGGGCGGCGTCGTCAGCGGGTGCAGCGACTTGTAAGAGCCCTCCGGCATGTTGCCCAGGCACTGCTCGATGATCCGCAGGCTCTGGCGCATCTCGGCCACGCGCACGACGCCGCGGTCGTAGCAGTCTCCGTTCTGCGCCGTCGGTATGTCGAACTCGAACTGGTCGTAGCCGCAGTACGGGCGCTTCTTGCGGAAGTCCCACTCCAGCCCGCACGCGCGCAGGCCCGGCCCCGTCACGCCCCATTCGATGGCCTCGTCCAGCGTATAGGCACCCACCCCTACCGTCCGCATCTTGAAGATGCGGTTCTTCATAACCATTTTGTCGTACTCGTCGAGACGGAGGCGCATGTACTTGCAGAAGTCGCGGACCATCCCGTCCCATCCCTTCGGCAGATCCTGGGCGACGCCGCCGATCCGGAACCAGGAGGGGTGCATGCGGCCCCCGGTGATCGCCTTCACGATGTCAAAGGCCCGCTCGCGGTCGTTAAACGTGTAGAACACCGGCGACATGGCGCCCAGGTCCATCGCAAATGTGCCGTACCACACTAAGTGGCTGATGATGCGGAACAGTTCGCACATCATGACGCGGATGACCTTCGCCCGATCCGGCACCTCGATGCCCGCCAACTCCTCCACCGCCAGGACGTACGGAAGGTTGTTCAGCACGCCGGCCAGGTAGTCAATGCGGTCCGTATACGGGATGTACGTGTGCCACGACTGACGCTCGCCCATCTTCTCGGCCCCACGATGGTGGTAGCCGATGTCCGCCACGGCGTCTACGATCTCCTCTCCATCCAACTGGAGCACGATCCGCAGGAGGCCGTGCGTCCCCGGGTGCGCCGGCCCGAGGTTGAGGAACATGAAGTCCGTGTCCTCTCCCCGGCGCGCCATACCCCAGTCCTCTGGACGGAACTGCTGCGCCTCCTCCTCCGCAATCTGCTTCTCGTCCGGCAACTCGAAGGGCTCCATGTCCGTCGCCCGCGCCGGGTGCTCCTTCCGCAGAGGATGGCCTTTCCAGGTTGGCGGCATCAGTATCCGCCTCAGGTTCGGATGGCCTTCGGCCGTGATGCCGAACATGTCCCACACTTCCCGCTCGTACCAGTTCGCAGCCGGCCATACATCCGTCACAGTCGGGATGGAAGGCTGCTCCCCCTTGAGCGGCACCTTGATGCGCACGTCCTCGTTCCGCTCAAAAGACAAGAGGTGATAGACGACGGTGAAGTCGCACTCCGGCTGGCCTTGACGATGCTCGCGAATGCGTTCGTCAATGGCGCTCAGGTCGTAGAGCATCCGGTAGGGCTGCGGCGCCTCTATCTTGAGGTACCGCAAGACGTCCCGCGCCCGGTCCTTTGTCACCCAGGCCGTCGGAATGCCGTCCCGCGTGGCCTGCACGGCAAGGACCGCCTCGCCAAACCGTGCCTCAAGGCCCTCAAGGACGTCCAGTTGATCGGCCATTGGTTTCAGACTTCATCCGGTGGGCGGAGGGTGGTGGCACGCTGCCTTTCGGCGCGCCTCTTGTCCCGCGTTGACGGGCGAGGCCCCCGCTCCACCCCCTGCGGCCCGAGCAGCCAGCTCAAAGGGCGCCTCTCCTTGCCGGTGGCCTCGGCCAGCAGCAACACCCCCTCCATGAACGCTTCCGGGCTCGGCGGGCAGCCGGGTATGTACACGTCCACCGGCAAGAACCTGTCCACCCCCTGGACCACGCTGTAGATGTCGTACATGCCGCCCGAGTTCGCGCACGAGCCCATCGAGATCACCCACCGCGGCTCCAGCATCTGCTCGTAAAGGCGGCGCACCACCGGCGCCACCTTGATGAACACCGTGCCTGCCACCACCATCAGGTCCGCCTCGCGCGGCGTATTGCGCAGCACCTCTGCGCCGAACCGTGCGATGTCGTACCTGCTGGTGAGGCTCGTAGCCATCTCCACGTAGCAGCACGACAGGCCGAAATTGAACGGCCACAGCGACCCCCTGCGTCCCCACGCAATCAGGTCTTGCAGGCGCGATAGCAGTATGTTCCTGCCCAGCGCCTGCTCGTGCGTTCCGTCGCCTCCGCTTCTGAGCCGCGCCGCTCGCGGTTCACCCGAGCTTCCCTGCATGAGTCCGGTCGCTCCTCTCTACCTCCGGTGCCGCGCCCGCCGCCAAGTGCTTGCCCAATCCAGGGCGCCCTGGCGCCACAGATAGGCGAGCGCCGCCACCAAGATGCCGATGAAGACCAGCACCTCCGCGTAGCCGGCCCAGCCCACCTCACGGAAGGCAGCCGCCCACGCGAAGATGAACGCCGCCTCAAGGTCAAAGATCACAAAGAACATGGCAACCAGGTAGAACTTGGCCGATATGCGCTGCCGCGCCGTGCCGGTCGGCATGATGCCCGATTCGTACGGCTCGTGCGTCTCCCGGTCGCGGTGGCGCTCCCCTAAGACGTACGACAGCGCCATCATCGCTGCTACCAGGAAGGCTACGGCAAAGAAGTAGACGACCAGCGGCCAAAGCTCGGTCACGTGCTCTGAGGGCGCGTTCACCCGTAAGCCCCCTCACCCTTTCCGTGCGTCGCCGGAAGCCCCGAAGGTTCAACGCCCCAAGCTGGCGGAACGCCTGCCCGCACGTACATGACGTCCCCTGTCCGTCTGGCCTGACCGTCACACCGGCCGCGCATGCGCCCCCCATGCGCCCATTGATGTCACCCCCTGACCGCCCGCGCACGCGAGCCCCGGCGCGCAACTACCGCCAAGTTCCGCGCACGCCGGCCTCGACCCGGCGGTCCTCTTGCTGGGCTTTCTACCGCAAGCCGGATGCGAACGGCTACGTGAGATGCCGGTCCTGAGCAACCTTAGCGCCCATGCTAAGTCAAGGCTGTTGTTGTGTCAAGCCCAAGAGCACCCGGGCATGTATGGATGCCGCTGCCCGTCATCAAGCTCGCCGCGGCGCCCTATGTGGCATCCGCCGGAGCCTGCCCGCCGGCTGTTTGGAGGGGCGGCCCCCCCCGCTGTGACTGGACCCCCGCCAGCGGCTGAGAAGATCTGTCGGGAGGCGCAGCCGGACCTCCGCAAGCAGGTGCTCGCGCCGACCGGGCCCCCTTCTCCTTCTTGGCCGACCGACGAAGAACTCGACAGCGCACCGGGCGCCTCCCGGCAAGCAGGAGCCCGGACGGAGGAGCCTGGCTCCACGCTATACGCCCACGCCCCGAAGAGCGTGTGAGACGTCGTCGGCGTGAACCTCAAGCCAACGACACATGTCGGTACGCCAGAAGCCAAAGCGCAGCAGGTCTCCCAGCCGATCCGGAGCGCCGCTGTGAAAGAAGCCTTCTTCCCCGCCTGAGAGGTACTCCTGGTATCCATACTGGCTCCGGGCGAGCTGGAGGTGATAGAGGTACGGCATCATGCGAAGGTCGTATTCACTCAACTGGCCGCCCGCCTTCAGGTACTGGCGCACATATCCCGTGAGTCTGTCCACGTTTAGGTCGTTCGTGCACGCCGGATCGGCCAGACTGTAAGAGCGGATGACCTCCCACATCAGCGGCAACTGGCACGCAGATGAGAAATCAATCACCGCCGCCACTGCCTCGCCGCTGCAAATCAGCTGCATGATGTGGTAGTCGCCATGGCTGTTAGCGAACGTAAGCTTCGACGGATCGATCGCTGGATGCTTCTCGGGCTTCATCAGCTCCTTCTTGTAGCGAAGGTCACGGAGAATCTTCTCGCGCTCCGTGCTGGCAGGTAGGACTTCGGCGAGAGTTATGAGCTGCTCATACTGGTCCTGCTTCCCGGCCGGATCCCATGCAAACCATGGATCAGGAAAGCCCTTCTTCATCTCCGGAAAGCTCCGCATTACGGCGTGGAGCCGGCCAAGCAGAGCGCTCGACTGCTGCAGCAGCCAATCGGGAGCGCCGTTTTGCGGGAATATCCTACCCTCCACGAACCGCCGCAGGTGGACGGCTCGGCCTCGGGATTGCCAGACATACGCACCTGTCAGGGTGGCGATGAAGCTGGCCGTGGGGATGCCATGGTCGGCCACGTGTGTCGTGACTAAGGGCTCCAGCTTCACATCGGCGACTGAGTACTTCGGCTGGAAATGCTTCAGCACGAACCGGCCCTGAGCCGCCCGGACGTCATAGCACTCCGCGCTTCCACCCCTCAAAAGAGTAATGTCGCTCACGGGGCCGATCCCGTAGTTCTCGACGAGGAGCAATCTAATCTCCTGCTCCGTCAGAACGGGGCGATGAACCATTGACGGCTCTCCACAACGTGGCGGAAGCGCGTGCAGCGCACCCGGTGCGTTGCCCGGCAAGACCTGGAGTGATCCGTGCGTCCGACGGGCGAGTATACCCCCCGCCACACCCCACGGGCAATCCCACGATGCCCAAGCTCAGCCAACAGGAAGGAGGGTGAGGACCAGCTCCGAACGGATGGCAGCAGATAGTTCTCTCCTGGAAACCAGCCCCGTATTTCGGAGGAACAAGCCATGGGAAATGAGAAGAAGAAGGAGGGAAAGGGCGACGTGTGCGGCCTCTGCCAGGAGCCACTCTCCGACGGCGAGACCGTAGTGCAGGTCGTCGAAGACGGGTATCCGACTTACGACAAGGAGGTCGTCCTTCACACCTATCACAAGTCCTGCTGCGCCAACCGCGAGACAGTCACGCACGACTGTCCGCACTGGGCTGCCTGTTGCACCTGTCGCTGCTGAGGCGGGGACAGGACTACCAGGACCCGGCCGTCCTGGGTCGGCGAAGCCAACCTGGCCCAGCAGCTCTTCTGCCCCTTCTGCGCCACGCTCTTCGACTTCCAGATGGGGCTCTGACGCGCAAGTGAGCCCGGATAGTCGCCCGGCGTCAACCGAACCTAGAGGGAACACAGCCAAGCATGGTTGGGGCATAGCGCCTCGAGCGCCGTGCGGAGCCAGTCTCTCTGCTCTGGGTTAAGTCGGCCCCTCACGGCCAGGAAGTCCGTCCGGTTCGTCTCATCCCGGCCGCCTGGATCGCTCGCCGTGTAGAGCAGGACCAGTTCCGGCGCCATGATCGGAAAGCCGTCTGCGGCTTTCAGGAAGGCTTTCAGCAAGCAACGGCGGATCCTTTGTCACGGCGGAACACAAAGTCCCCATGCGCGCATTGATTGAGGAGGACTTCGATGTGCTCAGGGGAATGCGCGGCACTGCTGCAATGGATCTCGTGCACGGGTGGTTCGAGGAACTCTCCTGAACTCCACGCGATCCTACGGCCCCGTTCAACCTTCTGGAGAGCCCAGCCCCGAGACTGGAGGTACGACTGAATCTGGAGCTGATCCTTGCGCAGGACGGCCACGTCCACGTCTTCATGCTCTCTTATCAGGCGCCCCAGGAACAAGTCAAGGGCCCACCCGCCGCAGAACGCCCAGAGGAACTCGGCCTCAGCGAAGAGGTCGGCTACGGCTCCGATTACACGGAAGGACGTTGCGTCTGGCATCGGCTGAACTCCACGTAAGAGGCGCAAGGCCAGCACATTCTACTGTGAGACGCTCTGGAGGCAAGCTCCAGCGCAACTGGAATCACTGGGTCAGATCGAATCCCTCGGTCCGGCTTCGGCCGGGCTCTTTCTTCGTACCGAAAGGAGGCCACGGAGATGGCCTGGAGACCTTACGAGAACCTGATTGCCAGCGAACTGGACAACACCGTGCCACGGAAGGTCACCTGGACACACTTCCTCGGCATGGCGGAGGAAGTGAAGCTCGACCCGAACGGCGACTTCCACCGACACATCCGCGGGGCGCGGATCCGGCTCCGCAACCAGCAGCAGAAGGACACGAACCACACGGGCGCCCTCGGGGGACCGCGCGAAGGCTCCTGTATGGACGGCTTCTCACCCATCCAGACCGGCGAGGTCGGCGACATCACTGCTAGCCTGCCGGCGTCGGGCTAACATAATGCTCTGGCTGAGCAGATCCTCGAAAGCCGGTCGGCCCCTCGAACCCGGGAGACCTGGGCTGCTGGGCACGCTGTAGCGATTTTCCATGTTGACAGGGCAGAGGCGTGAGGTATAATGATAGTAAGCAATAGATACCGCCTCCCTACGGACTCCCTTAAAAGGCTACGCAAAATGCGCAGAAACCCCCGCCCGGTCACCACGCAGACCTCTGGGGCCTGCCGGCGGCTGCAGCGCATCTTTGCCGGCCTGTCGCCACTCCTGAGGGGACGGACAGGCACCATAAGTGCGACAGGAAGCACGCCGCCGGCCGGGCCCCGTTGTTCATGTAGAGCCGTGCCATCGTTCAGAAACCAAGGTGATCCAGCGGCGCGCGGCGTCGTCGGAATGCGCGGCCGCGGCTCGCAGAATAAGGTCTGACGTGACAGTCCATGTTGGCCCCGGCCTCGGGCCGGACAGGAGGCAGTCATGGCACTGGACACGGCTTCCGCACCAATGACTGCGGAAGGGGGACTTGGGCGGCTCGCCGATCGGCGCGCTTCTCCCCCCGCCAGAGCGTTGCGCGCGCGTTTCGGGCTCGTCCTGATGGTCACGCATGCCTGTAACCTGCGGTGCACCTACTGCTATGTAGGCCCAAAGTTCTGTGGCGCCATGCCCGAAGAGATCGCCAAGAGCGCCATCGAGCGGGCGCTCGCATCCGTTGAGCCGGGCGGCGCCCTGGAGCTCGGCTTCTTCGGCGGCGAGCCACTCCTGGAAGCGCCGCTCGTCAGCGCCCTTGCTGGCTACGCGCAAGAGCGCGCAGAAACGCGCGGCCTGCGCCTGGCAGTCGGCCTGACCACCAATGGCACCGTGTCCACAGCGGACGCCTGGTGCGTCATGTCCCGGCCGGAGATTGAACTGGCAGTCAGCCACGACGGCCTGCCCGAGGTGCACAACCGACATCGTCGCTTCGCGGACGGCTGCAGCAGCTCCGCCCATGTCATCAACACAATTCGGCGCCTCATTTCCATCGGCAAGGAGTTCCGCGTTGTCATGGTGGTCCGGCCCGACAACGTGGCTTTCCTCTCGGCTGGCATGTTGTTCCTGCGCGCCATCGGGGTTCGCCGCATAGATCCCTCTCTGGACCTCTGGACAAGATGGACTGCTGCCGACGTGCGCGTGCTTGAATCCGCCGTTGCCGACTGCGCGCGCATCTGGCGTGACGGCCTGCCCGAGTTCAGCGTTAGCTGGTTCGACGAGAAGGCTGCCTACCTTGCTAACGTCCCGGTGACGGAGACGGCGCGTTGTGGCTTCGGCGCCGGAGAAGTGGCCGTGGCGCCTTCCGGCAACCTGTATCCCTGCGAGCGCCTGATCGGCGAAGACGCGGACGGCGACCCCATGCGCTTGCCCGGGCACGTGCTCGACGGGGAAGACTTCCTGAATCTGGATGGGCCGCCGGCCTGCGCGGCCGCTCGCCCGGTCCATCAATGCAACGCATGCGCCGCATATGTCGCATGCGCCGCATGCGCCGAGTGCGGCATCCGGACCATGTGCAACACCGATTGCCGTTGCAGCAACTACGTGCGGACAGGGGACTTGGGCAAGCCCGACGGCCTGCTCTGCGCCCTGAACCGAGCGTGCGTCCGCGAGACAGCCCAGGTGCTTGGCACGGGTTCGTATGGAGGCGCCCATGACTGAGCAGAGGGTCCGCTCTTTCCGCTTGTTCCGCCCAAAGAAGCCGCGGCCGTGGTCTAACGCGGAGTGGGCAGTTGCCGCCATCGCAATTGGAGTTGTCGACTTCTGGCTCACAGTTGACTTGGGCGGGTATCACACATTGCCATCCTTGCCGGGAAGCATTGCCACAATGGTGCTGGCCTGGTGGACTTTCTTCAGGAAGGATCCAGCAGAGGTCAACGGGGCACGCCCATGGGGCGCTCGCTTGGCCGCCAGAGCTACCGTTTGGGTCTCGGCCGTGGTGACAACGCTTATGGTGCTCAAGTGCCTCTATGACATTGCAGAGGTGGGTGCATGAGGCCGCATTAGCTGGCTTTCCGAAATTAGGGGAGGGCAAACGATGGAAGACGCAAACGAAGGTCCCGAGCCGTGCGGAGGGCCGCAGCCCGTCCGAGACGCGCCACGGAAGTGCGGGCCGCTCGGAGCAATCACTGTCGTCGGTCTGCTTGCCGGAGGAGCCTTCATGGTCGCAACCTGCCCTGTGCAGCGAACGCACGGTGCCACCCGCTCCGCGCGCCTGAAGTGGGAGCAGCGGCAGGCAGAGGTCCAGAGCGCCATCCGGGAAGCTGACGCACAGCAGGAGTCGGGGCACGACAATGGCGAGAAGCTCTAAGCTCACGGCTCGGACGCGCACGGCGCGTGCGCGCATCGCGCGCGCACGCATTGCGCCGCTACTCCGGCTAATCGAGCACGGCTTTGCCGCCCTGGGGCTGCTGTTCCTCGTTTACCACCTCGGGTTCGACCTGTCCGTGATGGCCTCGCCTTCCATGTCGCCGGCCCTGCGGGGGACAAGCGCGGAACCCGGCGACTGGGTGCTCGCCGAGCGCATCAGCTACCTGTTCCGGCGGCCCAGGCGCTGGGAAGTCGTGGCCTTCCGGAACAACGGAGGCACGAACGTGATGAAGCGTGTCGTGGGCCTGCCCGGAGAGGCGGTTTCGCTCGCAGATAACTGCGTTGTTGTCAACGGGTCCGCCGCGGCGCGTCCGGCATCAATTGCAGGCGTGAAATACTACGCCTACGGCAACCTTGCCCGGAACAAACCGGCGGCGTGCGGCGACGGTTACTACGTTTTGGGGGATGACTCCCAGGATTCGGAGGACAGCCGTTTCGAAGGCCCGGTCGGGCCGGACCGGATCCGCGGGCGGGCGTGGCTCATTGTCTGGCCGCTGAGCCGCATCGGGTTCGTCAATCCATGAGCCGCAAGGCCGCTTTGGACGCTTCTTGGCACCGGGGAAATGGAGGCGGACGGTGGAGCGGGCGACGGAGGGCGGAACGGCGGGCGGGCACAGCATATGGCGATGGCGCAACTTCTGGATGGGCATTGTTCTGTTGGTCGCCGGCTTCACAGGCTACTCAATCTACATGGGTTACTGGTACTCGCCCGATCCGCAGAACACGGTGCTGCTCGGCCAGAGCGCCCTCTACGCGGACAGCCCGGCGGCGGTGCGAGTGCTGATCACTGATCAGAGGACTGGCAAGCCCCTGAAGGGGGCGAAGGTCCGGATCACTATCAAGGGGAACGGCGGCGCGGCGGACCTGGGCAGCTTCACGACGGACAACGAAGGGACCTCTTCGGACCAGCTTCAGGTCCCCGCGCTGCCCCCCGGAAAATACAGCCTGACCGTTCAGGCGCGCTCGGGCGTCGGCAAGGACACCATCGTCCGGGACGTAGAGATCAAGCGCCCCGTCCGCCTGTACCTCAGCACCGATAAGCCCATCTACCAACCCGGCCAGGCTTTGCACATGCGCGCCATGGTGCTGAACAAGGCCACCCTCAGGCCGTTCAGCGGCGAGCAGATTGACCGCGCGCGTTGCCCGGCCTGCTGTGCAGCATCTGCATCGGCTTGCTTGCAGCGGGTCTATCGCTGCTGCCCACTTTCATAGCTCTTCACGCAATTGCCGGCTTGCGCATACGCGCCTCCGTCTTGGGTTTGAACGCCGTCCGTGCGGCCGTGGAGCAGGCCGTCAACGGCGTCACCAACACGACTTGGGCGCTGATCCAGTTCCCTATTTCCATGTACCTGGGCTCGTTTTGCCTGCATATCGGCTCGCTCATTCTGTTTCCCGGCTTCGATGGTTCTTTCGACGAGGAGGGGACTCTACTATAGGCGGCCTTTGCCGCCGACGTGCTATTCGCGCTGGTCATTCTCGTCTACCAAACCGGGCTGTGCCGCCGGCTCATGGCCTTTGACGAAACACGGCGCCTGGGGCAGGATATGCTCGCCATTCCCAGAGCTTTCGGAATCCAGTTTGTCATCCCCAGAAGCATCGTAGCTAGTTCGGCGACCCGCCTTGTCTCCTCGTCTCCTGGCGTGATAGCATGGATCGCGTCGCTCGTTGTATGCCTGGCCCTTGTCCGGTCCGCGTACAAGATTGCGGTGCCGGCGAGCAGGCAATACCTAACGGCCCTGGTAGGTCGCGGATGCTGGACCGGTCTGGCGGTCACTCTTGCCGTATCTATCCTCCTGGGGTGGGCGGTGATAAGGGAACTCGCCAGGGCGAGAGAGGAGGCCCGGCGAAGTAACGTGGCGCCGGGCTTGCGCAACCTCGAGCTGGCAATTAATCATGAAAAACGTGACCGTGAATGGTACCCTGAGCGTTCCGAAGGCCGCTGAGCGACGTGGACAGATTCATGCCGAGTCCGCTGCGCGCCCGAGGTTTACCCGCCGCGGCGAGCGGCCCTTTCACGGACGGCAAGGCGGACTCGCACCCGCGGTGGGGCGCGCGGAATCTCGACGCCCAACGCATGCTGCGTTTGGAGACCGCTCGGTCGCCCTCAGGCGGCCTCGGGCTGACGCGGGATGTAGCTGAGCAAGCAGCCGCCGAACATGATGCTTCTCGTTTAGCGAGCCACCCATATCCCGGCAGCCAGGGCAGATGGCTGTCAGCAGTAGGGGGCGCTACACAGGCCGCAGGCTACGGCGTTGACAGTGCCAGAGACGGCCGGTAGCATACAGTCGCCATGGTCGCAGCAATAGCCTCCACCATAGTTTACGTCGTAGGGACAGTTCTTTACGGCGTCCTTTCGGGCCTTGTGCTCAAGCGCCGGGACAAGACCTGGAGCGAGGTCATGCTGCTGCTCCTGAGCCTGAGCGCGGCCGTCTGGTACTCGGGAAACGCAGTGGACAGGCTCGCCCATCTGCTCGTCACGGGCCGCCTGCCCTACGTGGTCATCGTCACGGACGTCATTTGCTGCCTCGGCATTGCGCTGGTGCCCAGCCTGCTGATGGTCATGGCGCTGCTTTACCTGAACGAGCGCCGCCGGCTGCTGCCGTTTTGGCTCCAGGGCATTCTGGTAGCGGCGATCTGCGCGCTCGTGCTCCCCTTTTCGCTGGTCTTTGTCAACATCGTAAGCGGCGAGCAGCGGCTGGTCACCATCAGCGCGAGTCCTGTGGGTCACATATTCCTGGGCTGGCTGGCCCTCTCGCTCATATCGAGTGCCTGGGTATGCTTCCGCCAGACACAGGAGGTGACCGACAAGAAGGAGGGGCGCTTCTTCCAAATGCTCTTCTGGAGCACCGTTGCGCTGGCCGCTCTGCTTCTCCCGGCGCCGTTCTTGATGGCAACGGTCGGGCCTGCCGCAGGCCCGACTGGTGAGACAGACCTCATCATAAGCCTCTGGGGCCTTTTCCCCGGCGTTATGTTCGCCTACTACGTCTACCGTTACAACTACCTGGAGTTCATCCTGCGCCGCACCATCTTCCACGGTTTCCTCACCCTTCTGGTCATCAGCATTTACTACTTTCTCATCCTGGAGTTCGCCCGCTGGGTGGGACATGCCGTGCCCAGACTGAACGTGGCGCTGGTTGAGGCCCTGCTGGTTATCGGACTGGTGTACCTGTTCCCCCGGATGGGCGCAGTGCTGCGCGACCTGCTCAGGTTGGTGGCTTTCCGCAGAACTGCGGATGCAGAGTACAGGCTGAGCACCGTTAACCGGGAAATCTCGCTCGACCCCATGCTGGACCCCGCTCGGCTGCTGAACGGCGTTTGCCGAGAGACCAAAGAAGTCTGCGTAGCCCGGAACGTGTCCATTGTCCTGGCAGCCGACTCGAGGCTTGAGATTTACGGCGACGTGCCGCAGGAGGGATTCGACTGGAACGACCTTGAGGACATCCTGAGGGTCTGTTCGGAGAGCGGCTCCGCCTGGCTGACGAGGCCCGAAATAAGCGACGTGCGCGGCCTGGCCGCCATGCGCAAGTTAGAGGCCCACACGATCTGCCCGGTGCTCTACGAAGGGGCCTATCGCGGGCTCATAGCCGTCGGCCGCACCCCGGTGATGCTGCCCCTCACGGAAGAGGTGGCGGATCAGCTTGTGGTCATGGCAAACAGGATATCGAGCGCCATGGGGCGCGCCAAGATGATCCGCGAAAAGCTCCAGTTGCAGAGGCGCCTCTACGAAAAGGAGAAGTTCACCAGCCTGGGACAGCTTGCCGCCAGCGTGGCCCACGAAGTGCGCAATCCCCTCAGCTCGATCAAGTCCCTTGTCCAGTGCCTGGCGGAGGACCTGGAGCGCAAGGGCATGCAGGCGGAGGAGACCGGCCTCATCGTGGACGAAATCAACCGCCTGAACCGCACCGTCACCGGCCTATTGCGATATGCCCGGCCGGCGGAGGAGGGGCGGCAGGAGACCGACTTCAAGGAGGTCCTGGACGTCGTTCTCCGGTTGCTCAGGCACGAGCTGGAGCGCCGCCGCACTGCACTGCAACTCAGCGTGCCCGACGGACTTCCGTTGGTGCGCGCCGGCGAGGACGAGATGAAGGAGATGATCTTCAACCTCGTCTTCAACGCCCTGGAAGCCATGCCGGCCGGTGGCACCCTGACCGTCCAGACCGAACAGTCCGACAACCGACTCCGCGTGGCCGTCAGCGACACCGGGCATGGCATCCCGGAGGAACTCATCGAGAAAGTATTCGAACCATCCTTCACCACGAAGCCCGGCGGCACGGGCCTCGGCCTGAGCATCGTGCGGGAGCGCCTGCAGCAGATCGGGGGGACCATTCGGTGCCGGAGCTCCGAGGCGGGCACGACCATGGAGCTGGACCTTCCCCTGGCGACGCGGCGCCCCGAGTCGCAGCGTCCGGAGGCGTAGCGCCCTCTTGCCCGGGGTTCATACTTCAGCCTTCGCACTTCAGCCTCGCTTTCCCCTCCCTCTCCCATGCGACTCGGCCATGTTCGGTCCTGTCGTGCCTTGACTTAGCACCTCTGTTGGCCTACGATTGTGCAGCACGGACGCACAACCGTCAACGCCCTATCTGCGCTGGCGCAGCAGGGCGCTTGCGCGTTATGCTGCATCCGGCAAAGTACCCTGCAAGGAACGCCCTTTCGTGCAGGCTGAAGACGATACAAGGGAGATGACGGGAATGAGCCCCCACCTGACAGTGAACCGGGAACGTGTCGAGGCCTTCTGCCGCAAGTGGCAGGTTAAGGAGCTGTCGCTCTTTGGATCCGTCTTGACTGACGATTTCCGTCCGGACAGCGACGTAGACGTTCTGGTAGTCTACGAAGAGGGCACGCGGCGCGACCTCTGGGATCATCTGCACGCGGAGGAGGAGTTGACGGCGATCCTGGGGCGCAAGGTGGACTTGGTGGAGAAGAAGGTGCTGCGAAACCCCTTCCGCCGGCATCACATCCTCAACAACCGGGAGATCGTCTATGCGACCTGAAGAGCGAGACACCGCCTATCTTTGGGACATGCAGGCGGCCGCCCAGGACGCGGTGAGGATACTCGGGGAACTGAACATGGACGAGTTCCTCGATTCCGAGCACGAGACCACCCGGCTCGCCGTGGAACGCAAACTGGAGATTCTGGGCGAAGCGGCCAGACGCACAAGCGGTAAGCTGCGCGACGCGCACCCGGAGGTCCCCTGGAAGGACGTTATCGGATTGCGGAACGTCATCAGCCACCAGTACGACAAGGTGAACTACGAGGAGATATTCGGAATCGTGCGGGACCGCCTTCCGGAGTTGCTCGGGGTATTGGCCCCGCTGATCCCAACGCCTCCGGAGACGGATGCATGAGGGAGTTCCGCTTCGACCCCCAACCAGGACTTTCAGGTCAGGGCCGTTGAGGACGAGATGAAGGAGATGATCTTCAACCTCGTCTTCAACGCCCTGGAGGCCATGCCGGCCGGTGGCACCCTGACCGTCCAGACCGAACAGTCCGACAACCGACTCCGCGTGGCCGTCAGCGACACCGGGCATGGCATCCCGGAGGAACTCATCGAGAAAGTATTCGAACCATCCTTCACCACGAAGCCCGGGGGCACGGGCCTCGGCCTGAGCATCGTGCGGGAGCGCCTGCAACAGATCGGGGGGACCATCCGGTGCCGGAGCTCCGAGGCGGGCACGACCATGGAGCTGGATCTTCCCCTGGCGACGCGCCGCCCCGAGTCGCAGCGTCCGGAGGCGTAGCGCAGCCGGCCCAATGAGCCGCCGGACGCCGCCCCTCAGCCTTGACGCTAAGTCTTCACCTGCGTTATCATTACGGCATTGCGGGGCCCGCGCATGCCTCATGGTGGATTCCAATCGCCCCGAAGTCAGGCTCGGTTTATGACTCTCTGGCGGCCAGAGAGGGGCCGCCGTCCCCCTTATCCCGCACGACGCCCGGCCATGCCAGATGTACGCCCAAGAGGCAGTATCAGGAACCTTTTCCGGTTCTACGGGCTCGTCCTTCCTTACTGGAAGATGATTGCCCTGTCGGTGGCCGCGAGCTTCATCTACTCGGCGCTGGGCTTCAGCGCGGTCCTCCTTGTCGGGCCGATCAACGCGGCCTTCCATCGGTCGGAGCGGACGGTGCAGGCTGCACCCGCCGAGCCGTCCCAGGCCGCACAGGCGGGCGAGTCCGGCGCGGATGCCGTCGCCCTGCAGAACCCAAGGGCGCTCGCCAAGGTCCGAATGCCGGGATTCGTCACGAAAACCGCTGAGAGCGTGAAGGGATGGTTCCTCGGCCTTGGGCCGGTGCAGGCGGCCAAGCAATGGCTGTGGACGGAGGCGAGTCTCAAGAGGGTTGCTTTCGTCCTGGCGTTCATCATCGGCCCGATGTTCCTTCTCGTGGGGTTCCTGCAAGACTATGCCCAGGCCTGGGTGGTTTGGAGTGTAACGGCGAACCTGCGGCAGACTGTGTTCGACAGGATTTCGCGCCTTTCGCTGAGGTACTTCTCGTCGCAACGCACCGGCGAGCTGATCAGCCGCCTGACCATTGACATCAACCGGTCCGAGGCGGCCCTGAGCGTCATCTTCGGCACATTCATCTTGCAGCCGCTGATGCTTGTCTTCTTCATGGGCGGAGCCCTGGCCAACAGCCCTCAGTTGACGCTGATCGCCGTGTTGGTCTCTCCGGCCGTCTTCTACCTGATGGGGCGCTACGGAATCCGCGTCCGCCAGTATGCCACGAAGAACCTCGCCAGGCTCGCGGACGTCACCGACTCGGTCACGCAGATGCTCAACGGCATCCGGGTTGTGAAGTCGTTCCACATGGAGGAGGCCGAGAGGGAGGAGTTCGGCGTCCGCAACAGGGCGCAGCTCAAGAAGGCCTTCAAGCTGGTCCGGACCCAGGCGTGGGCTGGCGTCCTGCCCGAGTTCCTCCTGGGCATCGTCGCGATGTCCATTATCCTACTCGCCGCAGACAGGCTGCTCGCGCAGGGGAAGCTGAGCTTCGAGAGCATGTCGGCGGTCATGATCTTCATGGCGCTGGCAGGCGGGCGCGTGCGGCGCATCGTAAGGGGCTACGTTCAGTTACAGCAAAGCACGGCCAGCGTCAATCGCGTCTTTGAGCTGGTGGACACGCAGCCCGACATCGAGGACGCGCCCGACGCAGTCGAAATAGACGGCGTGCGCCAGGGGATCCGTTTCAACAGCGTCTGGTTCGCCTATGACCAGACCCCCGTTCTGAAAGGCATCGAACTCGATGTGCCCGCGGGCAGAACGTACGCCATCGTGGGAGAGACGGGCGCCGGCAAGAGCACGATGCTCGACCTCATCCCCCGATTCTACGACGCCGTCGAGGGCACGGTCTTGATTGACGGGGTGGACGTGCGCCGCATCAAGCGAGAGAGCCTGATGCGGCAGATCGCCATCGTCGGCCAGCGCCCGTTCCTTTTCAACCGCGCCATCGCGGAGAACATTCGCTGCGGCAAGCCGGATGCCACCGACGAGGAGGTGTATGCAGCCGCCAAAGCAGCCAACATCCACAACTTCATCATGAGCCTGCCGAAGGGCTATCAGACGCTTGCCGGCGAGGCGGGCGACAGGTTCTCCGGGGGCCAGCGCCAGTGCATCACCATAGCGCGTGCGATCCTGAAAAACGCGCCCATCCTGATACTCGACGAGGCCACGTCAAGCCTTGACGCCGAGTCCGAGATGCTCGTCCAGCAGGCGCTCCAGAACCTGATGAAAGACCGCACGACTTTGGTGATCGCACACCGCCTCTCGACCGTGCGCCATGCGGACTGCATCGTCGTGCTCAAGGACGGCCGCGTCGTCGAGCAAGGGTCGCATAGTGAACTCCTCCAACTGCGCGGCGAGTATCAGCGGCTCTATCGGCTGCAATTCGCCGATGAGAAGAACGAGCCCGTGCCACAGGCTCCTGTTTGAGCGCGCGACGGCGCAGAAGCGCTCGCGCCCACTCTCCGCCCACAAAGGAAAGGCAGGAAGCATGAACCCCTCACAGCTTATTGCGTGGCTCATTTGCCTGTTGCTGGCCTTCTTCGCGGCCGCGCTCTCCGTCAGCAACAGCTACAAGGCGGCGCTGCTGGACAGGAAGTTCGTTGAGGTTCAGAAGGCGGCGACCGACCAGAGCGCGCTCCTCTCCGACGTCCGACGCATCCTGGAGCAGATAGAGCGCGACCTGCGCAGCGCGCACGCAAGCCCGACTGCCGGCGCTGCTGAATCGCGCGGAGGCGCCGCGAGCGCCCTCCCGGCGTCCCCCGGCGCCCAGCCGACCGGGCCTGCCGTGCCTGCTCAGGAACAGAGGCCCAGATAGCAGCGCCCCCAAAGACTTATTGCGGCAAGCTCACATCCCCCAGTCCGCCGTCGCGGACTTCAGAAGTGCTCTTCCTTAAACTTCGCCAAGTCGGTCACGTGCTGCCTCTCCTCGCTGATAATGTCCTCGAGGAGGGGCCTGTCGTTAACCGGCACGAACCTGATCATCTCATGGTAGAAGAGGAGCGTGTTGCGCTCCATCTCCATGGCCGTTTCGACGACCTCTTTGTCGGAGCCCTGGCGCTTGGCCATCTCTTCGCCATCCCGGCCCAGGGGGAAGATGCGGCCTTCGGTCAGATAGCCCATGTAGGATTCGTATTCGCCGGAGTAAGACTCGCCGGAGGGCTCGTATCCGCCTGCCCGTTTAAGCAACTCACGGAACTGCCGCTCGTGCTCGACCTCCATCGCGGCCACCTCAAGCAGATACTCCTTCAGATCCTTGGAGTCGGCGTTCTCGGCCGCTGCCCTGTAAAACGTGGTAGCGGTGGCCTCCTCGCGGATGGCGACTTCTATGAGCTCGCGTACGGAGAACAGATCGGGCATATTTGCTCCTCCTATTGCAGACAATTCGATGGCGCGCCCAGGACGCGGCAGGCGGCGCCCCCGGCCCTGTGACGGCCGCCCCGCCATGCCGCCCATCCTACAGGAAAGGTGCTCCTGGTTCAATCCCAGCAACAACGAAGCATTGCGCTTTTCGAACGGCCTCGCATCGGCGCACGTAGGCGGCGAGCTGCAGCGCTGGGCCAGTCATCAGTCGCCCCGGTGGAAAGGCGGCAAGTGGCAGTTTATTGACAAGACGGGCAAGGTGGTCTGGCAGGAAAGCGATTAGTTTCCGTCAATGAAAGCGCGAGACAGGAACCCGCCGATCCCTGGCAGGGAATGCAGCAGCGAACGGCTCCAGCCCCCTTGAACTCCGCAATTCTACTTGCCTCCGAAGTCCACAGAGCCGAAGGCCTTGCTCGCCCCACGACCTACCTTCTTGCCGCTTGACAGGACCCCGCCAATGACGTCGCCGGGTGAGGCATTCTTCGGCTGTTCCGGGTTCGCCGGCGCACCTGCCGACGCCGGCTCCGCCGGCTGCCGACTGGCATCTGCGGGCTGCCGACTGGCAGCCGCCGGGCCTGAGCTCGGGTGCTTCTGTCCGAACTCCCCGCTCACATACAATTTGTAAGCCAGAAAGCCGACGGCCGCAAGCACAGCAAGAAGGAAAAGGTGCCTCATCTTCCGGCTCCGATAAGCATGTCACGTACGGGGCAGAACGGCGAGCCGCAAAGGCTATGCCAACGAAGTGAGAGAATCTCTACTTCCGCCGTTCCAATGCGTCCTGAAGCTCCCGAAGTTCTTCGGCACGGCTCTGGAGCCTGTCTGGAGGCAGTGCGCCCGCGCCCGTGACAAACCGTCCGACCAGGTCGGCGGGAACCAGCTCGAAGTAGGCGTTTCGGGCTGTCACACCGTGTATCGCTTCGCCCAGTTCATCCGGCGCCATTTCCTCCATGGGCGGCACGAATCCGGCGGGCAGGATTTTGCTGTCCGTGGCCAGGCAGAGCGTTTCCGCCCCGAAGTAGCGCGCCGCGCAACAGAGCGCAAATGTACCCGTCTTGTTGACTACCGAGCAGTCCGAGCAGAGGGCATCGGCCCCGAAGAGCACAAGGTCGGCGCGCTCGACCGCCCGTGCGGCTGCCGCATCCGTCAGAAGCTCCGTAGGGATCCCGAACGACGCTGCGAGACGGGCCGTCTCCCGGCCCTCGCACGCGGGCCGCGACTCCGCCACAATGAGCATCGAGACGCGTTGCGCGGATTCCTTAAGCGCCGAAAGGACCGTGAAGGAGTAGCTCAGCGTCACGATGCGAGCGCCGTCGCGGATGAAAGGTGCGGAGGCAGCCGCCGGCGCCAGGGACTCGGCCTCGCGTCGCTCGCTCAGGCGGTCAATCGCTTCTATTGCGAGCTCAAGCGCGTCCTCCGCCCGCTTGCCAGCCGGAAGATCGCGGCAGATGCCGAAGACGGCCAACGCCGCCGAGCGCACCGGGGCCATGCTCGGCCGCAGGGCAATCGCGTCCCGACAAGCCTGGGCCATCACCGAGAGCAGGTCCGCCTCGCCCCGCCCCGCGGCGAGCGCCTCCTCGGCCGCTCGTTTAAGCCCATCGAGCGTCCAAAGGCCGATCTCTTCCGCGCCGTGCTCTCGGTCCTCGCGGATTCTCCGAAAGGCCCACCGGCTGTCGGGCCGCCCGCACAGCGCGGCAGCGGAGGCGTATGCTTCGGCAAGCTTGGGAACCGTTTGCAGAGAGGCGATGCGGGCCGGGTCCACCCACTCGAAGCGCACGTGCTCCCAGTCCGGCCGGACGGCAGCCGGCGTCTTGCACGCGAAAAGGAAAGGATGGACGACCCAGACGACGCCCAGCTCCCAGTCCGGGAACCTGACCGGCCATCCTTCAGCCACCAGATCAACACTCGCGCGGTCCAGGCCAGTTTCCTCCTCTACCTCCCGGTAGGCCTGCTCGAGCGGGCACTCGGTCTCGACGGAGCCGCTGATGGCAGCCCAGCGCCCGGGATAGGTGTGTACCCGGTCGCTCCGGCGGCCAAGCAAAATAATGGCGCCCTCGGCTGACTTGAGCAGGAAAGCGGTCACCACATGCCGTATGCGCATGGGATCCGCCTCTCCGCCAGCGAAGGAACTGCGCCCGCCAGGAATCAGGTGCGACAGGCAGCAGCCGCTTGGGCAGATGAACCCGCAACGCCAAGTGTCGGCCGCCCGCTGGCGCTCAGAGCTTAGGCACGGGGTTGGTCGCCGGTCGTGCCGCCGTCCCTTTGGCGCCCCGATCCTCCTCGGAGAAGACCTCCGTAACGGTCAGCAGTGCGAGCAGGAAGCAGAGCGCGCTTTCGGCTCCCTGGTTCTCGTTGGCGGCGGTGGGCATCAGGCCGTCCGAGCAGCCGCCGGTGCGGAAGTTGTACAGGGGCACCCCTGTGTCGTTGGCGCCCAGAAACCAGTCGAAGGCCAAGCGCATGTATTTCAGGTACTCCCGGTCGCCCGTCAGGCGGAACGCGACCTTGCATGCCTCCACCAGCCCGCAGGCGTCAATGGGCTGCTGGTCGAACGCGGCGCGGCGCCGGCCGCGCACGTGCCAGCCGTCGTTGCCCACGAAGGACAAGTGGTCGCCATTGGCGCACATGTTGAGGATGAAGTCCAGGCTTTTGTGGGCCAATTCCCGATAGGTTTCGTTGCCCGTGACTTCGAAGGCCAGGAAGAGCGACTGCGGGATGACGGTGTTGTCATAGGACACCACTTTTTCGAACCAGGGCCAGTCCGGCGTCGAGCTCGCCTCGTACGCGGCGACGTGCTGCGCAGCCAGGTCGTTGATCCTTCCCGCCATGTCCTCCGCCTCCGGGTAACGTTGGAAGTAGTAGTAAAGGCCGAGGATGGCATAGGAGCGGCCGCGCAAGCTCAAGGGGCCCAGCTTCTCCACGGCGTAGTCGAACATCTCCTTAGCGAGGTTGAAGTACGGCGCGGGGCCGCGGTACATCGTGTAGCCGAGCCCCCAGAGCGCCCTGCCGTAACAGTCGTCGCTGCCCAGCTCGTCGAGGAAACGTCTGTCGTAACTCACGAAGTTGTGGAACAGGCCGTCGGGGCGTTGCGCGTAGTTGACGAAGGCAAGGTAGATGCTCAGAAGCCGCTCCGCCTCCGGCAAGCGATAGAGGTCGTAGTACTTCGACATGACGACAAGCGCCCGCGCGTTGTCATCCGTGCAGTAGCCGTGCGAGCGATCGGGCACGCCGTAGCGGGCGTGCTGCAGCATGCCGGTGTCATCAGTCAGCCGCTGCAAGTGCTCGATGCGCGGACGCGGCAGCCCCGTGATGGGCAACAGGTGACGCATGCTCACGTCGGGCATGGACGCCCTGACGCGCGCCGTGGAGATGGCCTCGCGAAAGGCAACCAGGTAGTTCTGGCCGACCTCGCCCCACGTCATGCGGCGCGAGAACTCGTAGGCCTTCTCGCGCATTTCTCTCACTCGGACGGGGTCGCCGAGGAGCGCCAGGAGCGCCTCCGCAATGGCGGCTGAATCCCTGAAGTCCACCAACATGCCGCGGCCATCGGCCAGGATCTCTTCCGCGTACCAGTAAGGCGTTGAGACGATGGGCTTGCCCGCCCCCACCGCATAGGCGAGGGTGCCGCTGGTGATCTGTTCGCGGTTCAGGTAAGGCGTGATGTAGACATCGGCCGCCTGCAAGAACTCGCAGAGCTCCTCAACGCCCACGAACCGGTTGCCGAAGAGGATGTTCTTTTGCAGGCCCAGGTTTCTGGCTTGCCTTTGCAGGCTCAGCCGATAGCTTTCGCCCTGCTCGCGCAGGATGTTCGGATGTGTCGCGCCGAGGACGATGTAACACAGGCTGGGGTATCTTTCGACCACTGGCGGCAGGGCATCCAGGACGTACTCGATGCCCTTGCCGGGGTTCAGCAGGCCGAACGTCAAAAGGAGTTCCCGGCCGGCCATCTCGAACTGGGTCTTGTACCTCTGCGGCTCCACCAGCGGAATCTCGGGCACGCCGTGGTGGATGAGGCGCAACTTGGCCTCGGGGGCGCCGTAAACGTCCTGCATGAAAGCCACTGCGCGCTCGCTCATGACCACCAGCAAGCTGCTGAGCACGATCAGCTCCTGCATCACTGCGCGCTGAGACTCCGAGGGCTCCAGCAGGACAGTATGGAACGTCGTAACGATCGGACAGCGCACCTCGCGCAGGAAGTCGAGGATGTAAGCGCCGTCGCGGCCGCCGAATATGCCGAACTCGTGCTGAAGGCAGACGGCCCGTACCTTGTTGTAGTTGACGAACTCAGCCGCACGCACGTAGTCCGCATTGTCGTGCTGGTTCAGGACGTACGGAACTTCCTTTGGGTACAGCAGGCCCTCGCTGGGCTCATTGACGGCCATGACCGTTGTGCGAAGCCGCCCCTCAATATGGCTGCGCACGGCGTTGACCAGCTCGCCCGCGAAGATGGCAATCCCACACTGGCGGGGAGGATAGGTGGATATGAAGGCTATGGCGTCTTTGGGGTCGGTAGTGCGGTCCAGCATTCTCTCCCGCTGCCCTCCTGCGGCAACTATCCGTCAGCCGCCCCCTCGTGCGTGTGACTCTGCCTCATTATACCCTTGAGGACCGGCTTCCACCAAACGGGCGATTACCGGCCTGAGCTTGCGCCCTTCGGCGGCTTGTAGCCCTCCCGGCCCATGAGGCCGTACGTATAGTCTTTGCCCAGCTCGACGCCCGGTTGGTCGAAAGTATTCACGCCGTACAGGCAGCCGCTGTAGGTGACGGCATACTCGAAGAACATGAACAGCTCCCCGACTGTCCTTGCACTCACCTCGGGCACGCGAAGGGTCAGGTTCGGCCTGTGCTTGTCCCTCAAGGCGTAGCGCGTGGCCGCGAGCTCCGCCAAGAACAGGCGCCTGAACGTGCTTCGCGCCAGGTAGGACAACTCGCCTTCGCTCTCTGCCCGGCATATGGGGACGTCCTCTGGGCGTTTCCGCCACGGAGCCGATGCTGGGTCTTCGACCTCGACCAAGGTGAGGACCTTGTCGAACGGCCCGTCCTGGAAGAGTTGCATGACGGAGTGCTGGTCGGTCACGCCGACAGCAGCTATCGGCGTGGGGCCGACGAAAACGTCCTTGGCACTGAGGCCGTCCCGCTTGCCCAAGCTCTCGGCCCAGAGCTGGCAATACCAGTCCGCCAGGCGCGCCAGGGCGTGGCTGTAAGGCATCAGGACCGTGATCGGCTTCGCCTTCTGGTAGAAGAGATAGAGGATGGCGGCGTATTGGGCGGCCGGATTGTCCGCCATGCGGGCTGCCCGGCACTGCCCGTCCATCTCGCCGGCCCCAGCCAGCAGCTCGTCCACGTCAACCCCGCCCACTGCCGCGCTCAGCAGGCCGACGGCGCTCAGCACGCTGAACCGGCCCCCCACGTTCGGCGGGATCGGCAAGGCGAAGTAGCCGTCGCGCTGCGCAATGCGCAGAAGCAGGCTTTCGGATGGCCGAGGGTCCGTCGTGATGATGACCTGCTTGGCTACCTCGAGCCCCCTGCGGCGCAGCAGGTTCCGGACGAAGAGGAACTGGCTCATTGTCTCGGCCGTGGAGCCGGACTTGGTGATCACATTGAAGGCCGTCCGGTCCAGTTCGTCCTGGATCGTGTCGAGAAAGCCGGCCATCAGGGAAGGATCCACGTTGTCGAGCACGAAGATCCGGGGCGCCCCCAGGCGCGCCGGGTGCCCATGAGGCAGCAGGTTGTGAAAAGGATGGTTCAACGCGCTGTGGACGGCGATGTTGCCCAGCGCTGAGCCGCCGATGCCCAGCACTACGAAGTTCTTGCACCAGCCGCGCAGTTCGGCCGCCTTGTCCTTGATGCGGCCGGCCAGAGCCCCGTCGTACGGAAGCACCATAAAGCCAACGTCTGCGTCGCGTCGCGCCTCAATCCGGCGATGGGCGTCACGGATGCGCTCATTGAGCCCGTTCACCTCGGCGCGCGTGAGCCCATGCTCTTTGCCGATCGCACTCGCATAAACGTTTGACGCATCGAAGACGAGGAGACACTTTGAGTCCGCCATCTTCCCGCCCCCACAGTTCAGGAGAAGTGCCCTCAGTAAGCAGCGCGAGCCCGCCCTTTGGCGGGCGCATGCCCTCACCCCCGACGGGTATCATATGCCCGCGTTGCGCCGGGAATCAACTGCACTTCCCGCGTTGCACCCCCTGTGGCCGTGTGCTATAAGAAAGGCCGCGGCCGACACATTCCCGCAACATGGGAGCGCGGACTCGTGAAATGGCGAAGCCAGATCATCACCTTCCTCATCGTATTCCTGCTGATCGGGCTGCTCTTCTCGATGCCGGGCGGATGCAAGCCGCCCCGCCAGCAGACCGCGGCTCGCCCGGCGGCGGCCAGGGTCATAGACCTGACCACCGAAGGCATGCCGCCCGCCGCGGCCGCAGGCCGCGTGTCACCTTACTCCTTCGTCATCCACGCAGAAGTGGCCGAGACGAAAGAACAGAGGCAACGCGGCCTGAGCGGCCGCCCCGCTGTCGAACCCGGTTATGGGATGCTTTACGTTTACGACCGGCCCGAGAGACCGGAGTTCTCCGAAGCCTTGACGCCATTCCCCCTATCGGTCGCCTTTATGAAGGCGGACGGCACGATCGCGGAGATACGGAATGCGGAGGCCAACGATCCGACGCCTTTCCTTCCGCGGGTGCCAATAAGCTACGCTCTGGAGGTGCGGTCAGGTTGGTTTCAGGACCGGGACATAGCGGCCGGCGCCCGTTTCAAGATCCCTGCCGGGCTTAAGGAACGCGCCGTAGCGCCTGCCGAGTCGCCCCTTGCCATTCCCGTCGAGACGCCCGCTGCCGTTCCTGCCGAAACGCCGGTGAAGTAGGCCCTACAAGCGGTCCCGTGCAGCGCGGCGAAGAGGCCGGCGAACCTACTTGGCCGAGGTCACCGTATGGCACTTCCGGCAGCGCAACATGCCAATTTGGCATGAGCATCCCTGACCATGCCAGAACGGCGGCTCGGGCGGCGCCGAGGGGACTCGCCAACGTGAAAGTGGCGCGCTATAACTCTTTGCAGGCCAATGTGATAAGTAAGCTGCTCCTGCCGCATTCTTGGCACACGGGTTGCTGGTAGAGTTAGCGGAGAAAGGGGGAACTCAAGGAACGAAGGAGGGGTAACCCATGGATGCTATGACCCATAAAGAGCCAAGGATGTTGGAGCGAAGAAGGGGATGGCCTATGTCCCGCCTCTTCGAGGATATGCTTGAGACCTTCAATGAGGAATTCGGTCGCCTCCCCGCGTGGTGGGGTGACGGGCGCTTTATGCCCGCGCTCGACGTGACGGAGGACGAGAGTTCGATGACGCTTGTCGCTGAAGTGCCCGGCATGTCCAGAGACGATCTCGAAGTGACAGTGGAGGACGGCGTCCTGGCCCTGCGCGGCGAGAAGAAGGAGGAGCAGGTGTCGGAGGGCGCTCATTTCCGCAGGGCGGGGCGGCGGTTCGGCAGCTTCGAGAGACGGATCCACCTGCCGGAGCATGTGGATTCTGAGAAGATCGAAGCGACGTACAAAGACGGAGTGCTGAAACTCCGGATGCCGAAACTCGAAACGGTCAAACCGAAGGCTATCCCGATCAAGACTGAGTGAAGCGTCGAGCTTGGAGGAGCCCGGCGCTTGAGTTCATAGAAAGGCTCCGTCCGCCTTAGGCGGACGGAGCCTCTTCATTTCGAGCGCGGCGCGAAGCCTACTGGACTTCAGGCATGGGAGACAGCTTGACCCCCTGCGGGGCCCGGGCCCGCGTCAGTAGCGCTTCGAGCACGCCGCGGTTTTTGTCAGGCCTCGTCGTGCAGGCGATGATCTTCTCGTGGTCCAGCCTGTTGATGCGATCGTTCATCGCCTTCAGGGCGTCCATGCAGTTGATGAGCGCACGGTCCACGGGCATCCGCTCGGGGTTGATGTCAATGCCGAAGTAGCCCGTGTAACCGTGCATCTTCAGGGCGTAAAGCGCCGCTTCGGCCTGCTCGGGGCTGATCGTGCCGACGTTCTGGTCCTGGTCGTAATTGCCGAGCGGCTGGCCGTTCCAGTGCGTGTGGAACAGCCGGCCATATTCCATTACGAGGCTGAAGGCATAGGCCAGGTCCTCGTAGCCCATGAGCACGTGCCCCACCTCGGGATTCATGCCGATAAGGGCTTCCCCCTTATCGAGAATCTTGCGGTTCACGGGGCTCTTGAGCATGGCCTCGGTCTTCTGGGCCATCAACAGCCCTTCCGGCGTGGTGCCGTAGAGTATGTGGGCGCGAGGCTCGTATGGTTTCGGCTCCTCAGCCACCCGGATGCCCGGCACGGCATCCATCGCTTCGGCCAACCCCTCGCAGAAACGGTCCCTGGCCGCCATGAGGTCCGCGCCGAAGGAGTTCTCAAAACCGTCTATGCCCGGCCAGACGATCGCGAAGCTGGTGTTGATGCGCTTGTTGAGCTGCAGGGCTATCTTGGTCCTCTCAATGGCGTTCTGTCGGACCTTTCTGATCGGGCTGCTGAGCGCGCCGAATTCGAACTGGCGGTCGAAGAAAAGGTTCGGCACGATCGTGATCAGGCGGATGCCCGTCTCCTTGCCGAACTGGACGTAGCGGTCTATGTTCTCTTCGTTCACCTCATTGGGATAATGTCCCTCGAGGCCACAGAGACCGTGCTTCGCCAGCGGCGCAGCGACCTCGAATATCCTATCGAGCCACTCGCCGGGGCTGGGCCTGTCCACGTAGGAATCGTGGAACCGCCCGCCACCCGGGAAGAAGAACCAGACTCCCGCCGAGAATTTCAGCTCCAACTCGAAGCTCTTCAGGTGCTTGACCAACTGCTCCGGCGACCTGCGCTTCGCCTGATGCTTTGTGCTGACAAAACCCATCGTCCTGCCTCCTTGAACCAGAAATATACCGGCCCCGTCAGCCCGCCTGAATCGTACCACGGCGTGCGAAAAGGTCAAATGCAAGCCGCCGGCGAAGATGGCCGGCCGATGATAGTTCGACGTGCTCCTCAGTGACCACGAATCTCTCGGCAGCCAGCCGACGCCCACGAAGTGACCTTCTCTATGCGGAGTTCGTGTTGCGCTGGAGGAGGAAGAACCTCAAGCCCCCCTTCAATCTGACGCCCCATGCGCAACTCGATGTCGTGGGCGCAGTGGACTCCTTGACCCCCAACGGGGCTTGCCAGGCAGGTTTCAGTGATTTGGGTGCACAGGACCCTGTGCAAGCGGCCAGACCCAGCGCTCAGGCGTGCCAGTGCCTCGAATAGCCGCGGGCTGACATGGCCTTTGCTGTTCGCACGGCCAACAGAAATCACGACAACGCGTGGGTCAACCCGACTAAGAAACTCTTCGGTCGTCCGCAGGGGGAGGTGGGGGAGCTTACGGCTCGCGCGCTGACGCGTCGGCCATGCACCATGGTGTGGGTACTTAAGCACGTCCGCATGCAACTTGTCAGCACAGCGTTCGAAAATCCGAGACATGCCCGTGATCTCCAAATCGCCTGCCAATAGGACCGTCTGTTGCTGCCCGTCCCCGAGCGAACAAACCAGCCGCAGCACGCCAGATGCGTCGTTCGTGGAGGAACCAGCCAGTGCCGAAATGTCATCGTGCGACGGGTGGAGTACCTCGAGAGCCACGGAGTTTGGGGAGAGGGTTGGCAACCGCCAGTCGTAATTAAGGTTCGTACTAAACTCTCCTGACCATGCCTGGTGATCTCGGGTTGCACGGGCGGTCAATTCCAGATACTGCCTGTGATAGCGACCCTTGCCCAGCTTGTCCAAGTTCCAGAACACCGCGAGAAGCTTGCCCTGGAAGTTCCGAAGAACGCGATCAAGCCCGGCAACATGGTCGTTGTCGGAGTGTGTGAGGAAGGCCACCAACTCCCTTACTGACTCGCGCTCTAGGAGCTCGAGGACGCGGTCGCCGTCATAGGCGTCTACGATGAGGGCACGCCCAGTCTTGGGAAAGACTATGACGATGGCGTCGCCTTGGCCAACATCCAAGATGTGAACGCACACTTCGGGTGTGGGCGCCTCAAGCTTCGCGTTTGTCGGGCCGTTCATACCCCACCAACCGTTCGAGATCTGCACCCGTCAGATACGCGTAAGGGACTGGGCGAAAGTCCCTGAGCAACCAAGGATCGTTCCGAAGCATCGCGAGATCAGTCGTGCTGGGAGCCCGGCAGGTGAACCTGGTTCGAGCGCGTGTGGCCCAACCGGGCATGAACTTAGGGACAGGCATCTCTATTGTCTTTCCACCCCCCAGAGCGCGAGTGCCAAAGCGAAGCCGGACGATCTGGCGGCTGAGATCGAAGCGATGGACCTGCCCATGCAGAATTCTCAGGGTTGCACCAGCAGGTACCTCCCCGACCCCGTATTCGTGTGCGGCCGTGGGATCCAGAGTGGCGCGCAAGTAGGAGAGTATGTCGGACTTCTCTGGTTCCGCGAGGCTATAGCATGCCATGACGAGACCGTTAACCTTGGCCACAGCCGCCCAATACATGCGCTCGCCAGCTGTCAAAGGATAGGGGCGCAAGTGAAGGTTTGAGCTGGGCCCGCATCCCGTGCAAGCCTCCCATGCCGCCCAGCCTTGTCGGAGCGGACGACCGGGCCCGCTGGCCGCCTCGCGCACAGCCTTCCCAATCCTTGGGTCGAAACCCCGGGGCAGAGGCAAGGCGGAGCAGGCGGCTCCGCTGATCCCGCGGGGCCCTCCGTGTTTGGCAAACCAAGCCTGGCCAAGTGGGCTGTTCAGGATGCCGCAGAGCCATAGAAGAACCTCTTCGTCCGGCATATTGGGGACACCCGGCCCGTAAATCCGTTCCACCTGGGCGCGCCATCCCCCTTGGAGGGTCAGCACGATGAAGTCTTTTGCGGGGTAAATGCCCAGTGTGTCTACGGCCGCGACCAGTTGCGCGCGGGCATTCCGGTTACGCCTAGCCGTAACGAATATCTTGGGGGAGTCATACTTCGGCCAGCATTGGTCCTTAGGGCTCGGCCCGGTGCCTTTCTTCCAGTAAGCCGACTGCTTCTTTCCGTGGCTTTCCTTCCAGTCGGCATCCTGAACGATGAAGGGCCTGAGCGCGGACTGGTGTCTGAAAAAGGGGACATATCCCGGAGCAGGGGTGTCTCGGAACCTTGCCACCTTGTCCCCCTCCCGCGTGTGGTGGAAGCCCCAGTCTGCCTGCACGAACGCGTCAGCTCTCGGACATGTCTTGGCCAGCCCGTCCCACACCCGATCAACAGGCGAGAAGGCGAACTGCGCGCCATCGCGCGCCGGGTGGCTAGATAGAAACGACCATGTCGGCACACCTCTGTCCCTGAACGCTTCTACCGCCTTTCTTCTCCTGCTCCGCAGTGCCTGGACGCGAAGGATAGCCGACGATTGTTGACCGGCGCGGCTCCCTATCTGGGCGATAATTGCGCATGTCGCATGATCCGAGTGCAACCCAACGGTGTGTTCGGGCATTTCCCAAACTTCCAGGAGTCGCCCGACTGCCAGCAACTGGCGCCTTGCCTCAGCATGTTGTTGACCCCCTGTCAGAAAAAGCTGCGGCATGATCATACAGAGGTACCGCGGGTTGCCGGACTTCTTGGCGGCAAGGACTTTCACGGCATGAGTTAGAAACGCGGTCGCCGGCTGCTCGGCGTCGAACGGCGGGTTGCTCGCGATAACGCTGGGTACCTTTCCGAACGTGCTGAGGAAATCGAGCCGGGTGGCATCCGCCTCCTTGAAGCAGGGATACGGAACTTGATGCTCGTCCGTGACCCCCTTGCTGACATATGTTATGAGGTAAGACAGTTTGGCGATGAGGGCGGCGACCGGATCGGTGTCGTTGCCTAAGACAGAGGCCTTCAGGTACTGGCTCAGGGACGGGCCACTCCCCCGCTCCCGTTCATCATAAACACTAGTCAGGGCTTCAGTTGCGGCCAGCACGAAAGAGCCAGAGCCGCACGCGAAGTCGCACACCGTTCTCTCGCTCGGCGGCAGTTTCTCAAGTGGAACAGCGGCAAGCAACCTACGCGCGATGGATAGGGGCGTGTAATGGATCCCCGCGGAGGGTGCGCGGGCTGTGCCCTCCTCCTCAGGCAGACGCTGGTCGAGCAGGGCCTGCTCGTAAAGGTCCCCGAGCATCTCATGCGTGACCAAGCCGAAGTTCACTGGCCCGGTGAGATGGGCTAACACGCACCGCAGTGCATCTTCAAGCTGCCCCGCGACGAGCCGCTCCTCGAGCTGGCTGAGATCCTTCTCCAAAGCCTCCTGGAAGAACGCGTCCCACCGCTGGCTTGCTACTGACAGTATATGCCTTGCGTCACCCGATTCGTCTGCGCCTGTCAGGGCGCCCTTGTCCTCCAGTATCCTCGCTGCCAGCAGGGCAAGTGCGACTCTGATGAAGGCGGTGTGCAACCTCTTTTCTCTCGGCTCGTCCGTGCTTGCCGTCAGCGTAGTCCCCATGCCTTCGAGTGCATTCGAAACGCCCCTGTGAAGGTAAGACACCAAGTCGTCCCTGCGAGCGTACAAGTACTTGTCGAAGAGATGCTGCTGGCCTTGGCGTAACATCGAAAGGCTCTCTCGATCCACCTGATGTCTGTGGCTCTCCAATACATCGATAAGCCCTCGTGTGGTCAAAGGGGCCTGCACAGGGCCTACCATCTGCGCCAGGTGGCAATTGAACCAAATGTCCAAGGAATCTCCGCCCGGAGCCGCCAGCACGGCCGTCGGAGCCCCCGTGAGTTCATACAGCCGCTTCGCGGCCTTCGCACTGTCATTGCGACGCCTAAGCCCTACTGCCTGGAGGTCGGCAGCCACAGCGGCTGTTCGCCAATTGTGTTCGTGGCCGTCTACGAAGGCGAGCAAGTCCACCGTCACCGGCTTGCCGCGAGGGGCTCCCTCGCCTTGCGGAATATGCCGCCGGGCGTAGTGCTTCAGTGCAGCCAGGTCACTCGCGGCCACATGATCCTTGAGGTAGTCCTCCCCAAAACCAAACCGCGCAAGTGCGTCCGCAAGGATTTCCCTCGGCCGATCAGGCGATATGCCAACCCCAGCCATGGGTGCCTCCCAGGAACTGTTAAACCACGGAGACGCGCGACCAACGCGGGGTGATCCGAACACCGCTCAGCCCATCTGCTCTGAGGCTATACTGTAATATACCTTGAGGGCTGTGTCAAATCCCTATTTCCATCCCTCAGAAGGACGGCACGACGCCGCCCGTGATGGTGCGCACGACGGTGGACACTCCGCCGACGAAGGCCTCGACGATGATGAGGGCGATGAAGAAGAAGCGAGCGTCGCGCAGCAGCGTGCCGCTGCCGAACTTCATGATGCTCACTTTCGTAAGCCAGCCTAAGAGGAACGGCAGCCACAAGCGATTGGCGTGCCAACTGCTGCACGACAGCAGCCCAATAACATGCACCGGCCACCAGTAGAACTGGGCGCGCATGAACATGAGGAAAGACATCCCGAGTACGCCGATCGCAAACGGCCCGAAGTGCGCCTGGGCGGACTGGGTCGGTTGCTTAATGATCCTCTGTGCGTGATCGAAAGCCCACAGCGGCACGCTCGTCTGGGTCCAGGGGTCCGACATGTTGCTCCCGCCCATCGTGTAAGCTTCTCGCAGGTACGTGTAAGTGCCGCAGGCCAGCGCGATCATCAGTGCGACCAGCATGGCCGGCAGCAGCAGCCGGCGCCTCGGCTTCTCAAGAACCTCGGAGATACGGAACGCGTTGATGGCCAAGGGTGCAAGGAATGCCGTCCCGCCCGTCACTAACAGCGGGTCCTCTATCTCGGCAATAACCGCACCAGCGCCCGTGAAGGCGTGGCCGCCGCTCGCGCCGTGGATCAAGTCCGGCAGCGACCACACCGTGCGGCCCACGTAGAGCCCGGCCTGAGCGACGATGCGCGCGTAGACAAGGTACCAGCAGAATATCAAGGCAAGCACGGCCACGGCCGTCGGCACTCGCATGCCGTGATAGCAGTGCCATGCGAGACACCCCGTGAGCGAAGCCAGCAGGCCCCAGAACGCCAGCCGGTAGCTGACGGGCTCGTCGGAGTCGTCGAACCGGCGCAGCAGGCCCAGTGCCTTGCCGCCGACAACCAGCAGGTGCCGGCGCGCCATGAAGAGCACCCCCACGGTGAAAGCGATGTACGCGCCCGCCTGCTGCCATCGCATCAAGGTCCCATAAGTGCTCCCGTACTGCGGCAGGCCCATCCACGACACCGCAAGTAGCTCGGAACGGGCGATGAAATAGAAGAGCCAAACGCTCAGCGAGACGTCGGCCGGGACCAGGAATGCAAAGCCCACGGCGGCGATCCGGAGCTCGATGTTCTCGAAGTCCATCGGCTCAAGCGGCGTGCCCTGCAAGATGTCGCGCATCGGCAAAGAGAGCTGCACGACTTGTTCGGCGCCAAAAAAGAGCGGCAGCGCCCGCAACAGCCGGAACGCCGCCGCGGCCACGAGGCCGGCCACAAAACCCCTCTCGACGAACAGCCGCGGCAGCAGGCCGTCGTCCCCCGCGTTCCCCTCGCTGAACTCGAGGGGAACGCGCGCAAGCGGAAACATCAGCCGCTCCGACTCCACCCACTGGCGCCGCAGGATCGCCGTGAGGAAAAGCACGGTGAGGCTGATCAAGAGCAGCAGGATGGCCCAGTGTGCAAGGGGCCTGGCCCACTGCCGCCACGGCACGCGCCCCGTCTCGCCCGCCCCCTCATAGTACTGCTGCGCAGCCACGGAGCGCGGGTCTTTGCTCAGCACCAGCCCCGCAGGCGCGTACGTGAGGGCGCCGCCGTCGGTCCAGCCCAGGTCCGCGCGCCGTCCGAGGTACGGCGGCCCGGCTATCAGCGGATACAGGAACCGGCCGGGCGAGTCGCCCGTCATCGCCGCTCCGACGGTAACCATGCACCAGACCAGCATCAGCTCCGACTGCCTGAGCGCCCACCCGCGACGGATGAGCTTGATCACGACGTTCGCCCCGACCGTCAGGCAGACCAGCACGACGACTGGGCCGCTCGGGAATGCGGACGAATTGAAGCCGCCCCAGCCCTTGGCCATCCCCCAATACGGCTCAAGCAGGCTGATGGCCCCCACGGTGAGGATGCCGATGATGAAGGCTCGCCAGGTCATCGCGCCAGCCGCCGCCTCCCCAGGGTCAGGCGAAAGGAGCAAGCGAAGTATAAGACAGCGGAGGCCGTCAAAGCCACTGCGCTCACGGCCGTGCTTCGAACATCTGTGAGGCCGGCGAGAGCATGACAAAGTGCGTACGTTCAGTCAAGAAGCCCCAGTGCAGGGAGGCCGCCTATCATCGTCACTCAACATGCGCCGCAATCCGGAGTATAATGGGGATGAAAGCGAAGGAGTCCTCTCCCGCGAAACAGATCGGGCCGGTACGAGACATGGCCAGAACAGCGTTTGTCCGCTACGGGGCGATGGACAAGACGGACAAGTTCTCCGCACCGGAGGAGGGCGTACAGGCCGGCTACGACGTCGTGGTGCGCACCCCGCGAGGAGTCGAGTGGGGGCGGGTGGTGCTGGTCAAGGACGCAGAGGGTGAGCAGGACAAGACGACCGGCGAGGTCCTCCGCAGGGCCGCGCCCGCCGATTACGAGAAGTATCTGGACATCGTCGAGCGGCAGGAGATCGAAGAGCTCCGATTCTGCAAGAACCTTATCCGGCAGCACAAGCTCCCCATGAAGCTCGTCCGCGGGGAGCACCTCTTCGGAGGCAGCAAGATCATCTTCTACTTCCTGGCCGAGGGCCGCGTGGACTTTCGCCAACTGGTCAAGGACCTGGCCAAAGAGTACCGGACTCGCATCGAAATGCGCCAGATCGGAGTGCGGGACGAGGCGCGCCTCATGGGCCAGATCGGCCCGTGCGGAAACGAGTTGTGCTGCCGAACGTTCCTGAACTCCCTGAAGCCCGTGCCGATGAAGCTCGCAAAGGATCAGAAGTCCACGCTGGACCCGGCGAAGATCAGCGGCACCTGCGGACGGCTCAAGTGCTGCCTGAAGTACGAGGAAGAGCTTTACAAGGAACTCAAGAAGAACCTGCCGCGCCGGGGCGCTAAGGTCCTCACCGCCGACGGCGAAGGCATGGTCGTCAACTGCGACATCATCAGCCAACTCGTCGAGGTGGAGATGCCGGACGGCAGCCGTGTGAAGCTCCCGGCTACCAAGGTCACGGTCCAGTCGGACCAGTGAACGGCCCGTCTTCAGCCCTTGACACGGCCCCTCGCAAAGCCTAAACTCTCCGGGTGTTGGGAGAGCGCACTGCGGCCCCTCGCCGCACCTTCCCGATCATACCGAGAGGGAGCAAATGTTACGCCCACGCACATTGGGAAAGATCGTCGTCGGCTTCTTAGCGCTCTGCTGCATGGTGACTGCCTTGCTCTACGCGATAGCAGTTCATGAAAACACACAGTACTATGGTGCGCGGGCAGTCACCTACTCGCTGCTGGCGCTGACGCTTGTGACGGCCTACCGCTACTTCGAAGACTGACCGCCCCGCGCCGGCAGCCACCTCCCCGGGCCGGTCTCACTGCTTTTCCTTGTCCGCAGGTTTGTCCGACTCCTCGTCCTCCGGCTTCTCTTTGTCTTCCGCCGCTGCTCGCCGCTCTGCATCGCGTTCGGTCTCCGCACTGCGCAGCTTCATAAACAGAGGCCCCACAGGGATGATATTGTCGCGGCTCTGCCGCTCCGGCGCGCTAAAGATCGGGGAAGGCCGTGCGGGCTCCTGCCGAGGAGGCATTGGCTTGCCCGGCCCCGTAGAACCGGAGGTGCCATAGAGTATCTCCTCCTGCACCGCATCCAGAGCCGAGAGCACTGTGCTTTCCACGGTGCTGAGAGACTCCGCCACGAGCTGGCGCACGGACTCGCGCAGCTCCACGTCCAGCGCGTCGAAGTCGTTGCGCAGTTGCTGAAGCTGTTTGGTCAGTGCCTCGCAGCTCTGGCCCACCTTCATCGTGTCGGCGGCCGACGCGCGCAGCTCGGCCTGCAATGACTGCACGTCCTTGCGCAGCCGTTCCAGCTCGCGCTGCACTTCGCGGTGCTCCCTCAGCAGTTTGTCCACCGCCGCTGTCGCTCCCTGGCGGGTCTCGGCAAGCTGCTTCCGCGTGCCTTCCTCCAGCTCCGCCAGGCGCGCCTTGATCTCGTCGCGCACCCCTTCCACATGGGTTTCGATGCCTTTCATGCCGCCGCCCAGGGAGTCAATGCGCTCGATGAACCTTCTGAACCGCTTGAACGGGACCATGAAGAGAAGGGAGTAGAGCGACATGACAAAAGCGGCGACAGCGACAACGATGAGCACTACCTCTTGCCACCGTTCCATCGCTCCCTCTCCTCCCCTGGGGCGCTAAAGCTCATCGCCCCTGCCCGTAAAGGCCCTGTGCGCTCGGCGCAACCGAAAGAAGAACACAACCCCCATCACAATCAGCACGCCAACCAACGCCGCCTGCCCCCACCACGTGCGGCGAAAGAAAACCGCGAGGACGAAGAGCGCCACCACCGCCAGGACGATGAGAACATCCTCAACGTAGAGCGCCGTCTTCGGGCGGCTCTCTTGCTCCTCCTCGTCGAACTCTGAGCTCACAACATACCCCCGGGCGACGCAGAACGGCCCGCCGGCCACGAGGCCGGCGCCCCGCCGCCTATATTCTAACGATACCCCGGCCAGTGTCAACGCAGGGCTTGGGCCGGAAACGTGCGCCGTTCTCACGCGACGGACAGAAAGCCCATCGGGCAAACCCGGTTGACTCCTCGCCCGGTCCGCGCGACAATCAGCCTCACTCCCCGAATCCACGGAGCCAGGGATGTCAAACTCCGAGCGACTTCGCCGTTTCCTTGCGCCCGGCCCGTACAGCCCGGGCCAGGTCGTCACGCTGACGCCCGATCAAAGCCGCCACATGGTGACCGTGCTGAGGATCGGCGCCGGCCGGCGCATCCGCGTCTTCACGGGTCAGGGCGATGAGTTTGCCGCCCTCGTGGAGGATGCCAGTCCCACGGCGGCGCGCGTACGCATCGTGGAGAAATGCCCGCCGCAGCCCTCGGCAGTTCGCCTGACACTCGCCTTCGCCCCGCCGCCGGGACAGCGCGCGGACATCCTCATTGAGAAGGCCACCGAACTCGGCGCGGACGCGCTTCAGCCCATCCTCTGCGAAAGGCTGCAGGGATTCCAGACCGCGGCCGCCGCCCGTCGCACCGAGCGCTGGCGGCGGAAGGCGCAAGACGCGGCCCGCCAGTCCGGACGCACTCTCGTCCCCGAAGTCCACGCGCCGCAGCGCATTGAGGACTTCGTCCGCCGGTCGTCCGAGGGCTTGCGCCTGATCGCCTCGCCCGGCGGGTCCGGCCTCTGGGGCTTCCTGGCGGGGATTCGTGAAGTGCCCGGCTCAGTGACCATGGCCGTGGGGCCCGCCGGCGGCCTCGCGAGCGCGGAGTTGGACCTCGCCGAGCAGGCGGGCTTCCGAGCCGTCTCGCTCGGGCCGCGCATCCTGCGGGCCGAAACTGCGGCCATCTGCCTGCTGGCAAGCGTCGTGCTCTGGCTCGAAGCGAGTCCGGAGCAGGCCCCATTCCCGCCCCGATCGTCTTCCCCCCGCGACGCGCACCCGGTGTAGGGCGCAGCGAGCGAGCGGTCGAGCGACGTTGCGCGCGGGCAAGCAAGATGCGCACTCACTGTGGATTTGACGCTCCGCCCGCAGCCGGGTATGGTGGGGCGGGCGGCGAAGCTCGTGGCGCGCAGACGGGCGATTAACCGGGAGGCAAGATGGAACTCAGGTTCATGGGCGCAGTAGACACGACGACGGGCTCCATGCACCTTCTGCAAGCGGGCGGCAAGCGGATTCTGCTCGAGTGCGGTCTCTACCAGGGCAAACGCAAGGAGGCGTTCGAGCGGAACCGCAACATTCCCCTGAACTGCCGGACGCTCGACTGCTGCATCCTGTCTCACGCCCACATTGACCACAGCGGCAACCTGCCGTCCCTGGTGAAGAACGGCTACCGCGGGCCCATCTTCGCGACGCCCGCTACGCGCGATCTGTGCGAGATCATGCTCGCCGACTCCGCGCACCTGCAAGTCCAGGACGTCGCTTACGTGAACAAGGAGCGAGTGCGCCAGGGCAAGCGTCCGTTCGAGCCGCTCTATACGCCGGAGGACATCCCGCCGACCATCGCGGCCATGCGAACGCTGCCGTACGAGGAGGCCCTCGAAGTCACGCCTGGCGTCACGCTTTCGTACCACGACGCCGGGCACATCCTCGGTTCCGCCTTCGTGCAGCTCGACGTCCGGGAGAACGGATCCACAAGACGCCTCTTCTTCACGGGCGACATGGGCCGGCCGAACATGCCCATCCTGAAGGATCCGTACGTTCTGCACCACGTCAGTTTTCTCATCACGGAGAGCACTTACGGCAATCGGCTGCATCCGTCGCACGAAGACGTAAAGGCCAGGCTTGCGGCGCTGTGCCACCAGGTCACGGAGACCCGTTCGCGGCTCCTGATCCCCGCTTTCAGCGTCGGCCGCACACAGCAGATCCTCTATTTCCTCAACGAGCTGGCCAGGCGAGGCGAGATTGGCGACCTGCCTGTCTACGTGGACAGCCCGCTCTCAACCAAGGCGACGGTTGTGCACCGCCAACATCCGGAGTGCTACGATGACGACACGCTGGAGATCATGCGGCACGGCGGGGACCCCTTCACATTCCCGCACCTGACGTACGTAACCGAGACGGAAGCGTCAAAGAAGCTGAACGCCATCCAGGGACCGGTCGTGATCATCTCGGCCTCGGGGATGTGCGAAGGAGGCCGCGTCCTGCACCATCTGGCTCACACTGTGGGCGACCCGCGGAACGTGGTCCTCATCGTGGGCTACCAGGCGCAGAACACCCTCGGGCGGCGCCTCGTTGAGCGCATGAGCCCGATCAGGATTTACGGCGATGAGTACGAGCTGCGCGCGCAGGTAGCGATCATCAACGCCCTGAGCGCCCATGCGGACCGGAACGAGTTCAGCGAGTACTTCACCGACATGGGCCCGAAGGTTGATTGCGCGTTCGTGGTCCACGGCGAGCCGCCCGCTGCGAGCCAGCTTGCAGCGGACTTGCGGAACCTGGGGGCGCGGGAGGTGATCCAGCCGGAGATCGGGGAGACCTACGAGCTTTAGGCGCCGGGCTCGACATGCCGCCAGCACTTGAGAGTCCAGTCATGCCCCTCGGCTGCCACCGCGGCCGCATAGCCGCGCCTCACGCTCAGCCCCCACACCGACCAGCGGGAAGTCTCAGCGCCCAGCCCGCGGCGCTCGCCCTGAACGCACGGCGCGCTCCATCCTCGGCCTGTGGCCTTTAGGAGGGCTTCGTTTCTCGTCCAGCATTCGAAGAACGCTGTCGGGAGCCGCTCAGCCGGCAATGCCAGGAGGGCGGCCGTCTCGCCCGGTGAGAAGAGACGCTTCGCGAGATCGGCCATGGGCGGGCCCGGCCGGATTCTCTCCACGTCCACGCCTACTTCGCGGCCCCTGGACACGGCGAAGAGTGCGAGCGCATCCGAGTGAGACATGTTGAACTTCAGGCTACTGGCGCAATCGGCGTTCAGTTGCGGCTTGCCGTACGCTCCTCCAGAGAACGCGATGCGCCCGGGCGGAGTGCTGAGGTAAAGGCCCAGCACTATCCTGAGCAGCCCGTGCGCGGCGATGAAGCGCGCCCGGTCTCGCTCCGAGCGGAAGCCCTCCGCTCGCGCGCGCTCTTCAAAGGACAGGACGCTGAGAAGGGCCGCCTGCCGCGGGCGAGGCAGGTCGAGGCGGGCCCGCCAGACATGGACTTGGCGGCCTGGCAGCCGTACGTTGTCCGGTGGTCGGCGCCATGGCGGTTCATCCACCATGCGCGACGCTTCTTCGGCCCTGAGGCTTCTCACATGTTCACCTCCCGCCGGGCCGCAGTGGGCTCAAGCGCTCTGCTCAGATCCTGCACCGTCGGCATCGTCGAGGCAAGCCTTCAACTTGTCGGCGGCGAAGCGCACATGGGGTTCTCTGAGCGAGTCCTGATGCGCGCCGGGGACGATATGCACCTCGCAGGGCCCGGCAGCCAGCCGCCGCCAGCACAGCCGTCGGTCGCGGTAAGGCCAAAAAACCGTATCGGCCGCCAGGAGCAGGACCATGCGTCCCGGATATGGCCGCGGCCAGTAGCGCCACACGCCCCCTCGCCATGTGCCGGGGAGCCCTTTCAATTGGCGTCCGAGGCCTGCCGCCGGCTTGCCATCGAACGAATCCCGCCTCCGGTGGCCTGCCCGAGCAATGAGCGCGCGCAGAGCCCTGCCGGCCCAGACCTTGGAGCGCTCGAGGGCATAGGCAAGTTGCTGACGCCTGTCGAGCTTGCGGAGCTTGGCCATTGTGCGCGGCAGCTGTACCAGGAAGCGGTGCAACGGCGCAGGCAGAGCGGGGGGCGGCGGGTAGTTCACGTCGCAAAGCACGAGCAGAGGCACGCTTTCGCCCTGCGCGCGAAGGCGCTGCGCTATCTCGAATGCCACGACACCGGCGGCGCACCCGCCTGCCAGCACATAGGGGCCCTTGGGCAGCACGGCGCGCAGTTCAGTAATGAGCAGGTCGGCAAGAGCGCGCGTCTCCATCCGACGGCTCTCTCCTCGTAACTCCACGGGAGGCCTCAACCCATAGACCGGCCGCTCTGGCCCCAGGTAGGGGGCAAGTTCCACTGCATTCCAGCCGAAGTCCATGTCCACCATGATGAAGGGCATCCGTGAGCCGTTGCATTGGATCGGGACGACGCAAGGCCAGTCTTCGGGCGCGTGCCGGTCTCCCGCACGCAGCCGTTCTCTGATCATTGATGCGAGTCCCGCAACCGTGGGTTCCCTGAAGACGGCATCAAGGGGAAGCGCCACTCGGAAGGAGGCCTGCACCCGCGAAACCGCTTCGGCCGCGAGCAGCGACGTCCCGCCCAACATGAAGAAGTTATCGTTGGCGCCTACCCGTTCGACCTTCAGCAGTTCAGCCCAGATGCCTGCCACGATCATCTCGGCCTCGTCCCTCGGCGCGACGAATTCAACGCGCATCCTGTCTGCCAAGCGTTCGGCGAGGCCGATGCGCTGGACCTTCCCTGTGGGGCCCTTCGGTATCTCGTCTACAATCAGCACCCGGCGCGGCAGCTTGAGGGCGGTCAGGCGCGTCGCTGCGAAGCCGCGCACGTCCGCCTCCGTCGCGGAGGCCCCCTTCCGAAGCACGACGGCCGCCACCACGTCCTCCCCCAGCACGGCATGGGGCACCGCGAACGTCGCTGCCTGCTCCACAGCGGGATGGTCCAACAGCACTTCGTCCACTTCACGGGGCGAGACCTTCTCTCCGCCTCGGTTGATGATCTCCTTGATGCGGCCTGTTATGTAAATGTACCCCTGGGCGTCCATGAAGCCCTGATCGCCCGTCCGGAACCAGCCGTTGGCAAAAGAGGCGGCGTTGGCGGCCGGATTATTGTCGTATGCGCGGATCACGCTTGCGCCACGGATGGCGATCTCGCCCCTTTCGCCCGGGAGCAGCAGGGCGCCGGCATCGTCCATAATGCCGACCTCCGGTCCCGCGGCAGTGCCCACGGACCCCGGCTTTCGGACGCCGGGCGGCAGCGGGTTGGTCGCTATCTGGTGCGCCGCTTCCGTCATACCGTAAGCTTCGATGACGGGAACGCCGAAGGTCGCCTCCAACTGTGCCATGACACGCGGCGGGAGCGCGGATGAGGATGACCGGACGAAGCGAAGGGCGCCTCGCGGCGGCCGGCCGCCGCCGGACGACCGGGACAGGATCGCTTGGTGCATGGCGGGCACGGCCGTATACCACGTTGACCCGGTGGCCTTCAGCCATTCGGGGAACAGGTCGGCGTCGAAGCCCGTCGTGCAGACCACGCTGCCGCCGCTCGCCAGCGTCGCCAGCACCGATGCGATCAGGCCGTGGACATGGAAAAGGGGCATCACGTTCAGGCACCTGTCTGCGGGGGTCAGCGCCAAGGACATGCAAATGTTGCGCGCCGAGACACAGATGTCAGCCTGGGTAAGAGAGACGATCTTGGGACGAAACGTTGTGCCCGAAGTGTGCAAAGCAAGTGCCTCGTCATAGGGCCCGGCAATCCCGGGGCCCGCAGCGCCCGGCCCTGCGTCGGACGGCCCATGCAGCGCGAAAACACCCGCCTCCGCCCCGGGCGAAGTCAGCAGTTCGATGATGGCGATGCCGCGCGCTCGCGCAACTTCGGCCGCGGGCGACTTGGCACCGGCTTGCACGATAACGGCACGAGGGCGCAGGTCGGAAAAATAGTGTGCGAATTCCACGTCCTGGTAGGCGGGGTTGAGAGGCGCGCAGGAGGCGCCTGCCGTCACCGCGACAAAGGCCGATGCCATCTCAGGCCCGTTGGGCAGCACGACGGCCACGCGGTCGTTGCGGCCGACGCCCATCGCGTTGAGGGCGCCAACCACGCCCTGGACATGGCTGAGCAGCCGGCCGTAAGTGAGGTGCTTGCGCCCCGGAGCACAAATGGCGCCGGCGTCCGGCGAGAGGCCGGCCTGCGCGGAAATGAGGCCGTAGACGGACAACGCGGCATCACAGGCTTGCGGTTGCGCCTCGGGCAGCATGGTCCTCACTGATCCACAAAAGCCCGTCCCACAGGGGCTCGTCGGCTATGCGCCCCGGCGCCTGCGAGGCCTGGGCGGCGCGCCCGCAGTGCCCTCAGAAGATGGCAATCGGGTTGAACAGCGTGCCGGTTCCCCCGGGAAGACGCAGCGGGGAAGCAGCAATCATGAATTCCCACCGTCCTTCGGATTCGCAGACCTGCACAAGTTCCTCAAACTGGAGGCTGTCGGCGCAGACCATGCCCATAGCAGCGATCTGGAGTGCGTGAATCGGATATGCCACACCCTCGACATTGCTGGGCACGGTCTCCCCATCGCCGTCCGGGAAGAACGCCGCGACCTTGCGTTCATGCAATAGGGGGATCGCACTCACATGCAGGCCCGCCCTCCCCTCGCCGTCGTAGCCGACGGCCCACGAACCCAGCTCAAGGCGGCGGCGATGATGCCCCGTGCGGAACACGAAGATGTCGCCTTCGCCCAATCGAACGCCTTGCGCCTTCTCGGCGGCTTCGATCTCCTCAGGCACAATAGCCTCGCCAGGCTCTATCCACTTACTCCCTCGCAACCGCGGCATGTCCAACAGCACTCCCCTTCCCACGACGCCATGGGCGAATGCCGTGATGTCCTGGCTCGCCGCGCCCTCGGAAGTGACGCTGCCCAACGGCCTCCCGTTGTAGAGCTTCCCCTTGTAGGCGACGTGGCATAGCGCGTCCATGTGGGTGTGGCAGTCCCCGTGGAACTCCGTTGCCAGATAGTCCGTGGCGAACTGTAGCCCGCTGGTGTCGGACGGATCGTAGGTGCGCACCATGTAGTGAGCCGGAGGCCTGGGGTTGTCCGGGCCGGCAGTCTTGTTGATGGGCAGGGAGAGCGAGACCGTCCGCCCGGACCGCACCAGGGCGGCTGCCTTGCGAATATGGTCACCCGTGATGTAGTTAAGCGTGCCGCGTTCGTCCTCCGGTCCCCACCGGCCCCAGTTGGAGACGCTCTCGAAGAGCCTATCGAACTCCTCGGCGGACATGCGGCGGGATTCCCGTTCCATGGCGGATGCCTTTCCTCACTGAGGCTCTCGGAATACGACCACCCCCGGCGGCTCGGGCCGAGCGTGATGCCTGTGACGGGCGCACTACGCGGTCAGAATCCCCCCGTGCCCGGGACCTCGGGGGATAATGGGCCAGATGTCCACGACTACCCCGTCCTCGACCACGTGGTATACGTCGTAGAGGTTAACCGTCGTGGGCGCGTAGCCGGGGACCAGCTCCGCCGTGTCCCCGAGCTTGAGTTTGCATCGGGCGTCAACGTCAAAGAGCGCGTGCTCTTCGGCGAAGTAGCGGGCCTGATAGAACGGATACTCAACCATCGTAGGCAGGACGAAGTCGATCCCTATGGACTTCCGACCCGCGTCCAACACGATCGTGTCGCCGTGCTGGATCATGACGGTGCCGAGCACGGTCAAGGCGCGCGAGAAGCCCGGCACTAAGCTGCCGTGGAAGTTGTCCATGAAGACGTATGACCCGGCCTGTATCTCGGTGACCCGCGGGTTGGCTCCGGTTATATCGTAGGTGCCTGTTCCGCCCGCCGAGACCACCTCACACTCGAATCCTGCTGCGGCCAGGCGGTCAATGACCTCGCCGAGATAGGCCATGGCGGCTTGCGCCTTCCCGATGCGCACATCCCGGTCGGGCTCGAGCATGCAGTGGCCTTCGTAGCCCTGGACGCCTCGCATGCGAAGGCCGGGCAGCCCAGCCACACGCCGGGCCAGGGCCACGGCGTCCTCGGGGGAGCGCACGCCGCCGCGGCCCATGCCCACGTCCACCTCTATCAGCACCTCCAACTTGCTGCCGGCCGCCAGCGCAGCATACGACAGGTCGGCGGCGTTCGAGGCATCGTCTACGGCCACGGTCAGGCGGCCCTCTTTGGCGGCTTCGGCCAGCGCCTTGACCTTTCCTCGGCCGCATACCTCATTCGCGACCAGCACGTCTTCTATGCCGGCCCGGCTCATGACGATCGCTTCCCAGACCGTCGCCGTGCAGACGCCGATGGCCCCGGCTTCCACCTGGAGCTTGGCCAGCTCCGGCGACTTCTGGACTTTGATGTGAGGCCGCAGGCGGGCCGGCATCGCGCTCAGCCGCTCTGCCATGAAGGCGATGTTGCGTCTGGCCACTTCCAGGTCGAGGATGAGCGCCGGTGTGACGAGCTCATGCCGCTTCTGTCCGATGGCGAAGCGATACGCAGCGCACATGTGTTCACCAAGAGCTGTCGTCATGAGATCACTCCTCCTGTCTGGCCCCACAGGGCGGTGGCCCCCAAGCATGACGGCATCGCTCAGAAGAACTGCTTGAGGTGCTCGACGCTCTCGTCCAGCTCCGCAAGCACCTCGGACTCGTTCATCTCATAGGGGAATGGGAGCTCCGGGAACATGTACACTTCCTCACACCCGCCCTTGTCCAGCGTCTCAAGCACCTTCCCCATGTCAATGACGCCGCGTGCATTGTTTTTGTTTGAGAAGCTCCAGTGGCAATCGGCCTGGCCGTCTGTCTGCTGCAGGTGCATCACGGGGGAGAACTGCCCCAGCTCCATAAGCCAGGCACTCAGGTCCGCGTCTCTGCCCTGTTGCTCGTATCCGCACCAGTGTCCCACGTCAAGTTGCAGATGGACGGGAATCGGCGAATCGGCATTGAAGCGTTCGTAAAGTTCCTTCACCGTGTCAATGCTGCTGCCCATCTCCCTGCCGACCGGCGACGGCTCCCACAGCAGGAAGTCCTGGCCGTGCCTGGCCGCAATGCGCGCAAACTCTCGGATGCCCTCAACCAGCGTGTCCAGGAGCCAGTCGCGTTTCCTTGGGTCAGTGTAGTCACGCATGCCCGCGGCGGCGATCGGCCCGCCCACGCCCTTTGATCCCATCTCTTGAGAACAGAGGGAGGCCTTCTCGCACCAGTCCAGCGCGTCCTGGCGCATCTCCGGGAAAGGGTGCAGAAGGTAATTGTACGTATAGGCGGCAACGCCGATGAAGCAATTGTGCACCTCGAAGCCGTACGTGGCGGCGGCCTTTCTCACCGCATCGCAGTACTTCACTCGTGCAGCCGGGATCGTACGGGGATCGAGGAGGTCAAAGACGAACTGCACGTACTTCAGGCCCCACCGCTTGCCGATCTGCTGGCCCCACACGTCGGGTTCGGGCCAACGCTTTGTGGCGTAGATCAAGTTCATTCCCAGATGCGCTTCCATCTGATGCTCCCTTCTCTGCCGTCGCTCGGGTCAGCGGAAATCGTCCTTCGTGCCGTACTTGTAGAGGTACCGGTGACGCTCCGCCTCCACCTCTTTCTGGGGAATGATGGTCACGGGGCCTACGCTTGCAGCGGCCAGCATCATGAACGCAGCCTTCTCCACGATCTGGGACGTAACAAATGCCTCAGGAAGGTCGCGGCCGCAACAAAGGACGCCATGATTGGCCAAGAGAACGGCGTTGACGTCGCCGAGCTTCGCCACGACTTCTTCGGCGAGTTGCCGGTGGCTGCCGCCGGACACGTAGCGAGTGCAGTTGATTGCCCCGCCGACTATCTGGGCCAAGTCCTCGACGAAGGGGAGGATGGGCCTCCGAAGGCATGAGACGGCCGTGGCGCAAGGGGAATGGCTGTGAATCACGGCCCCGACGTCGTCCCGCGCGTTCAGCACCAGCCGGTGGACGTCGGTCTCGGACGAAGGCAGGCGTTGCCCTTCGACGACGGTCCCCTCAGGCGACACTGTGACGAGATCGTCGAGCGTCATCAGGTCATACTGGACTCTGGTCGGCGTGACGATGAGGCCCTCGGGCACGCGCACGCTGACGTTGCCCCAGGTGCCGATGAAGTAGCCAATGGCCTCAAGCCGGCGGCAGGTCTCAATGATGCTGCTCTTGAGCGTCTCGTGGCTGGTTTCCATGAACTATGCTTTCTCCCGGAGAATCCTGGCGCGCATGTCCCACACATCCATTTGGCGCTGGGCCAGCAAGCTGTATACCTCGTAGAGAGCGTTGTAGACTCCGGTGTTCTCCGGGTCCGGCTCGAAGAAACGCGCCATCCGCACGGTCTGGGCTACGGCGTCGTGGGCGTCGTCGTACATGCCGATGGCGACGCCGGCGTTTATCATTGCCCCTTTGGCGCCGAACTGGGAGCCCTCCGGCACGCTGACGGGCTTTCCGAGGCAGTCGGAGATGATCTGGCACCACATGTCGCTCCTGGCGCCGCCGCCTGACAAAAGGACGGATTCCGGCTCAACGGGCATATGCCGGTAGCAGTCCAGGGTCGAAAAGGCAACGCCCTCATACACGGCCCGCAGCATGTGCTTGAGCGAATGATTCAGGTTCAGTCCGGTGAAGCTGGCGCGCGCACTTGGCTTGACGAAGGGGCCGCGCTCTCCACCGGGGAACAAGTAGGGATGGTACAGCACGCCCTCGGAGCCGGCGGGCACCGTGCTGATCACTTCCTCTAAGTGCGCATAGATGTCCCCGCCCCGCGCCTCTGCCACCAGGGGTGCGCCCATCTGCTCCAGGAACCAGTCGAGGTTCGGCGTCGCCGTCATCGCGGCCAGCATCCGCATCCAGCGTCCCTTGACGCCGTGGCAGAGCGTCATGCCGACCATGGCCGGTTCCAGAATTGGCCTGTCCATGATGACCTGGTGAATGCCTGCCGTTCCCAGCACCGTGCAGGCCTGGCCGTGCTCGATGGCGCCTGTGCCCAACGCACAGGCGGCAACGTCCATCGGGCCCGAGACGATCGTGAGACCGGACGGCAGGCCCAGGCTCCCGGCGACGTGCGGCCGGATGCTGCCGCTGTTCTCTTCGCTGGGGAGCACCGGCGGAAACTTGGCGAACAGGTCCTCGATCCCGAATATCCTGAAAAGCTCCGCATCGTATCGCCGCGTTGACATGCGGAGCATCGTCAGCGATTCATCCGTCTCATCCGTCGTCCTCTTGCCGGTCAGCTTGAAGAAGAGCCAGTCCTTGGCGTGGCAGATGGTCGCTGCGTTTTCCAATGCGCCCGGCTCATTCGCCCGCAGCCAGGCAAGCTGGGCTGCCTGAGATCCGGTGAAGACCGACGTTCCGCAGATGTCGAAGGCCTCCCTGGCAACGCCTTCCGCGTGCCACTTCTCCACGATCTCGCCCGAGCGGCCGTCGCACCAGAGGATGCCGTTGCGCACGGGCTCGCCTTGCCCGTTGATCAGAAAGGTGCCGTCCCCGGTAGACGTGATGCCCATGCCCCTCAGTTTGATCCCCCTGCCCTTCAGCTCCCCCGCCACCGCCGCAATCCCTTCCTGGACCGTTGTCCAGAGATGGTTCATGTCCTGCTCAACCCACAGCGGATGCAGCCGGCGCGGCTCGAACGGGGTCTCATGGCTGCAAACTTCCGTGCCCGCCTGGTCGAAGGCGACGGCCTTGACGACAGACGTCCCTGCATCAATGCCCATAATGCAGTCATTCCCGCTCACGGTCACTCCCTCAGCATCAGTATGAGCGTCTAACAGAATGAACGGCAGAGGCCACAGACCACGCAGACAACCCTCAGCAAAGACACCCTAAGCGCGTTTCTTTACCTCTGCGTTCTCCGCGGGCTCGGCGGTTGATCCTTTCTGTTAGCTGCTGTAACAAAATGCACCGCTGCTACTCTGCGAAGTCCGCCCCAGGCGGACGTAGCACGAGCGACCGCGTCAGGCAAGTCTACTGCAACCAAATCGCCTTGCCCGATCGAGCCGAGTCGTAGCAGGCGTAGACCAGCTTCAGCGTCTTCAGGTTGTCCTCGCCCGTGGTCTCGGGCGTGCCTTCCCCCCTGAACGCCCGCAGGAAGCTGGCATGGCAGGCGACGATGCTGGCATGCACAACAACATGACCCAGGTCAGACCAATCGTAGCTGACCGGAGGATACCGCCTGGAGTGCGTGCCCTCGCTCGTCGTCACCCTTATCCAGTAGTCTGCGCCGACCTCCGCCGTGCCCTTGTCGCCCTCCACGAACACGAGCGTCTGGGGGAAGACATCATGCTCGTAGTAGTTCTCAGGGTAGCCCATCTCACACGTGATCGTCGTCCTTCCGCCGTTCGCCAAGAGCATCACGGTGGCCACGTCCTCGCCCTTGATGTTGCGATGGACCTGATGGTTCTGGCAGTACACCTGCTCCGGTTCCCCGAAGTAGAAGCGCACGATGTCTAAGATGTGCGTGCCCATGTCGGTGAGGATGAAGTTCTCAAGGTCGTTCAACGTGGGCTCGTTGATGTAGACGGGATAGCCCGAGACCATCGTAATGCGGGCGCGGAACGGCATGCCGATGGCGCCCGAATCAAGGACCGACCTGAACTGCCTGAGCTGAGGCTGCCAGCGCCAGTTCTCATGGATGTAGTAGGGGACGCCGGCCTCGGCGCATGTCCTGACCAGCTCCTCGCCGATGGCCACAGAGGGAGCCATGGGCTTCTGGCTGAGGACGGGCACCCGGTGAGCGGCCGATAGCTTGACGAAGTCGGGCAAGGTGAAAGGGTTCGTGCACAGGTCCACGAAGTCCACTTCTTCGTGCCGAAGGAGTTCCTCGGGGTCGTCATACACGCTCGGAATGCCGAAGTCCTGGGCAAATGCCTCGCCCTTCGCGCGCGTCCGGTTGAACAGCGCGACGCATTCGGCTCCTTCCAGTTCCTGCCAGGCTGCCATCTGGAAACGTGCCCAGTAGCCGGCTCCGAAGAACGCGAATCGTAGGTTCTCGATCTCTCTCCCCTCCCGCAGTCACGTTCCACAATCCGCGGCCCGAAGGGCCAAGGATCGTGCCCCGAGCTCATCGAAGGGCCGCCCTCGTTCTCCTGCTCTTACTCTTGCTCATGCTCCTCGTCGTCCTCGTGGCCGTTCAATTCATCATTCATCATTCATCATTGCCGGTTTTCCCCGGCCCAAGGCCCAGACAAGATTACCACCGACCCTCGCCGCTGGCAAGCCCCTTTGCGTCCGCCTTCTCCTCCTACTCTTGCTCCTGGTCGTGCTCTTGCTCTTGCTCGTGGTCCTTCTCGTTCTCGTCCTCGTCGTCGTTCTCGTGTTGTTAGTTCTTGCCATTCCGCATTCATCAACCCGCAGTCCGCACTCTTCCCGCGCTGCTGCGTTCCTTCCGCTCTGCTTGACTACTACCCAAGTTCCGTGTAACCTCATAATGCCAGACTGAAGTTCTGGGCCCGCCGGAGCAAACCTGTGAATCCAGCAACAGCCCTCGGCGCGTTCAACAACGAACTACGCACAACATATCTCAACGTCCTCTACTACAGTCGACGCGAGCGGAAGTACAAACGCATCCTTCTCCTATATGACATTGGGACAACCGCTGGCATAGTACTGGGCCTTGCCTTCTACGGCAACGCCTACATCGCCCTCCCCCTTACCGCAATAGCGGCCCTCTTCGCATTCCTGAGACTAGCCGAGACCCCTCAAGGGAACTCTCGTCAAGTACACGTCAATGCGCGGCAGGTATTATTCGCTTTACAGAAAGCACGTTACGGAGCGGGCACGAGTCAGGCTCGGGCACCTTATCAAGGTCCGAGCCATTTGACGCCTGCCCGTACGATGCGATAAGGTTTTCGGTCTGTTCTGGCGCACTTGGGCGTCCACGCTATTGTGGGCGCGGTCGCGCTTCCCATGCCCTCCCGCGGGGCTTGGCGATACTGCTCTATGCTTTCCGAACTCGGCAACGGAGGCCGCAATAATGGCTATCTTGAGGATAGGCTTCTTCGGACGGTCCATCCAGAAGCAGACGAACATGACGGTCATCCTTCCGGACGACGCGAAGGCAGAGGGGCCTTACCCGGTCCTATACCTGCTGCACGGCCTCTCGGACGACGACACGGTATGGGCGCGGCGCACGTCGCTCGAGCGCTACGCGTCGGGCCTGCCGCTCATCGTGGTGATGCCGGACTCGGGACGCGGCTACTACACGGATGCCAAGCGCGGCCCGGCCTACGAGAGCCACATGATGAAGGACGTGCTCGGCTTCGTGGACCGGTTCTTCCCCACGATAAAGGAGAGGCGCGGACGCGTCATCGGCGGGCTTTCGATGGGGGGTTACGGCTCGATGAAACTTGCCCTGAAGTACCCCGATTGCTTCTGCAGCGTGGTGTCGCACTCGAGCGTTTTCGACATCGCGAAGTCCCTCGCGAATCCCCAGCGCAGCGACGAGCTGTCCCTCATATTCGGAGACGATCCGGCTGAGGGCGGCAACGACGTGTTGCGTCTGGCGCAGGAGATAGACCGCAAGCTGCTGCCGGCGATACGCTTCGACTGCGGCACGGAAGACGCCCTGCTGGAGCACAACAGGGCGTTCCACCGGCACCTTCAGAAGCTCCGTATAAAGCATGAGTATAAGGAGTTTTCCGGCGGTCACGACTGGGCCTACTGGGACACGCATATCCAGGAGGCGCTGAAGTTCCACGCGGCTGCCCTTGGCATATAGGCCCACAACTGCCTAAGGGCGATCCGCAAAGCGGCCTCGCCGTCGCAGGAGTCGAAGACTACAAATCGCTGCGCGCTCAACGTCCCCTCCGCCTGAAGGCAGAGCCCTCACTCCACCCTGCCGTGCTGGGCCAGGAAAGCGGCCAGTTCCTTGTGTCCCGCCCGGATAGCGCAGCCCGGCCGTGTCCCTCCGCTCCCAGCAGACCAAAGGTCAGCAATGCCACACGGAAAGCCAGGAGCGCACTGAGCGGTATCCTAGCCTTCCGCACGTACTTTATCCCTTGTGTCCTTCTGCACTCCCCCGCTACGAGCTGGCTTGCACGGCTTCTCTTCGGATCATCCTTGCGTGCCCTACTTTCCAGGTCCTGCGCCGGACCTCAGGTAAGCCAGCGCGGCGTCAAGGACAGGGTCCTTCGTCAACAGATCGGCTTCAGTAGTCTGGACCGAGATGTCCGGAGCGATTCCCTCGCCTTCGAGCAGGCTGCCGTCCAAACGGAGGTCCTGCCAAGACGGAAGGAATACGGTCACGCCGTTGCCGAGGTCAAACGGCTTGGGATTGCCGGAGCTGCCGTAGGATTTCCCTCCGACCAGTTTGCATCCCGGCACCTGCTTCATCATGAGCAAGAAGCTCTCGCAACTGCTCATGTTCCCGGGACCCATGAGAACGGCCACCGGCCCGCGGTAGCGGGGCCTGCCCTTTTTGGGCTTTACGACCCGGTCCTGTGGCTGGGTGAAGCCGCTTTGACCGGTTCCTCGGTACACGTCCTTCGCGTAGGCCACAGGCTTGTCGAGAAAGCACCCGGCGAATTGCTGCGCGAGCGGCTCCGAGCCGCCGCCATTCGGACGGACATCAACGACCAGTCCTTTGGCGCCAACGAAGTCATCGAGGGCCTCAAACGCAGGCTCCAGCGCATCCGCCCGGTCCGCATCCCAACTGGAGATCATGATGTAGCCCATGCCGTCAGGGAACTTGCCTACGGTTACAAGGGGGCTCTGCTGTTCCCAGCCGGGCACGGTCCTTTCCAGCGTCTTGAGGTTCCAATTGGGGGTGTACTCGCGCTGATAGGCGCCGATGGTGGCGGGGCCCACCTTCAGCCAGATGTGGACGTCCTTTGCATTGGCCAAGAGCGCAGCGGCTTCCTGGGCAAACTCTGTTGGAGACATAGCCTGCAGCATCTTCTGTTTGTGTTCCTCGAAGAGCTTGTTCCAGTCCACCTTGCGCAGATCACGGTACGAATAGGCCTCATCAATCGCGCGACGCAGCTCTGCGATGGCCGGCACGTTATCGCTGACAGAGTACTTCTTGCCCGCGGTTGCTGCCGGCCCAGCGCCGGTCTTGAACGAGAGCGGATAGGCAGTGGCGGCCTCGCCCTGGCGGCTCTTGAAGTTGGTGAAGCTCCTGCTGTTGATGCTCATCTGGTATTCGTGGTCAGGCTCGAGCTTGACCGGCAGCACGCAGGTCCGCGCGTCAACCCACCGCGGTTGCCCGGGGGTCTTGGGAAAGGCCGGGCCGCCACCGCACCAGGAGAAGCCGCCCCCCATGTCCTGGTCAAACGTGACCCGTATCTCCGTGAGAGTCGGGGCCACGTCAGTCGCACCGTTCTCCGGCACCGTCTGCGCGACCCTCGGCGGAGCTGCCAGTGCGGCGCTTGCCATTAGACTGGAGAAGGCGACTACCAGGGACAGGACCCGAAGATCACCGACGCCTAAGCGCTTCATGATTCGCTCCTCCCGCTCATGCTAGACCGGGAAGCAGAATTGCCCCACATGAGGCTCTTTTCCCCGCACGCGGACTCGACAAGCCGCCCCAGGCCCCACTCACGAACACTGCGCCTACGAGCACTTTGACAAGCATCCTCTTGGCCTTCACCTCGCTGCCTTCCTCAAGAACGCGCATGATGAACTTCCTGCCCGTGGCCGAGACCGTCAAGACTCCATAGGGCGATCACGTTCTCCTCCTACTATCTAGGCTCTGTCTGAAAAAAGGATTCTCAGAATTCTCTGGATGATTGCCACTTTGGCCATGGCCAGGAAGTTCAGGGCAAGTTTCTCGAATCGGGTGGCAAGCCGCCGGCATTCTTTCAGCCACCCT